>Ga0307986_10002041_pt1 | contig 14516 bp, 18 predicted proteins | sample EllFjometageno82_FD_203170 | JGI IMG/M metagenome (GOLD analysis project Ga0307986, IMG submission 203170) | Marine microbial communities from Ellis Fjord, Antarctic Ocean - #82 | ecosystem: Environmental > Aquatic > Marine > Unclassified | place: Southern Ocean | collected 2014-10-09
CGCCATTGCGCCTCACCTTTTTTGACGCATTGCCATTTGATCCCGTCGAGGTGAGCGCCTCGGCAAGGTTGGATTACGCCCCGTAACGCTTATGTCAATAGTCGACTCGTAAAGTTCGCATGTGCCCTCACTTGAGATTCAAGAGCGACTGAATGAACTTGCAGTCAAAGTGAGCAGTATCGGCACTGTGCTTGACGTCCCCCGTATGAAGGAATCCATCGCGGCACTTGAGGCAGAAGCGTCTGTCCCTAATTTGTGGGATGACCAAGCAAATGCCCAGAAAGTAACCTCAAAACTGTCCACTATCCAAGGTGAATTGCGCAAATTCGAATCTGTCAAGACGAGAGACGCGGATCTGCCGGTCCTTTTTGAGTTGGCGGAGGACGCTGGCGACCAAGAGTCGCTCGACGATGCGCTGAAAGAGCTCAAGGCACTTGAAGTGGTTGTGGGCGAACTTGAGATCCGAACACTTCTCTCAGGAGAATACGACGAGCGCGAAGCGCTGATCACCATCCGATCGGGTGCTGGTGGAGTTGATGCTGCCGACTGGGCCGAAATGTTGCTGCGCATGTACACGCGCTACTGCGAACGACACGGCTGGAGTTACGAGGTTTACGACACTTCTTACGCCGAGGAAGCCGGCATCAAGTCTGCAACATTTGCCGTGAAGGCGCCTTACGCCTACGGGACCCTTTCGGTTGAGCAAGGGACACACCGCTTAGTACGCATTTCGCCATTTGATAATCAGAGTCGGCGTCAAACCTCATTTTCTGACGTTGAAGTGATTCCTGTCTTGGAGCAGTCCGAGAGTGTTGACATCCCCGAAGACGACTTGCGGGTGGACGTCTTTCGTTCGAGTGGGCCTGGCGGTCAAGGTGTCAATACAACGGACTCTGCGGTGCGACTGACCCATATCCCGACCGGCATCGTAGTTTCTTGTCAAAATGAAAGATCCCAACTGCAGAACCGGGCCACGGCCATGGTGGTGCTGCAGGCAAAATTATTGGAGACCCAGCGCCAGGCTGACCGGGCCAAACTCAACGCTCTTAAAGATGACTCGGGTGGTTCATGGGGCAACCAGATGCGTTCATACGTCCTCCACCCCTACCAAATGGTGAAGGATTTGCGGACCAATGAGGAAACGGGCAATACCGGGGCAGTGCTCGACGGGGAAATTGACGAACTCGTCCAAGCTGGAATTCGGTGGAGAAAGACCAATTCGGCCACGCCGTAATCAGCCTTTGTGATCCTTTCCGCTTAGACTGCTATTCGTTAACCTGATGGCTTCCCGACTGAAACGGAGTACCGCGCAGTGATCCTGTTCGACACCGTGACCAAGCTTTATGCGAGTCAAACCCACCCCGCACTGGAAGACGTGTCCCTTGAGATCGAAAAAGGCGAGTTCGTCTTTCTCGTCGGACCTTCTGGTTCGGGTAAGTCCACTTTTCTGCGACTGGTACTCCGCGAAGAGCGACCAACCTCGGGAAATGTGTGGGTTTTAGGTAAAGACCTCAGCCGGCTTTCTAACTGGAAGATCCCAACTCTGCGCCGTGAAATTGGCACTGTGTTCCAAGACTTCCGGCTGTTGCCCAATAAGAGTGTCTTTCAAAACGTAGCTTTCGCCCTTGAAGTGATTGGTAAGCCCAAAGCACATATAAACAAGGTAGTGCCTGAAGTTCTTGAGGTAGTAGGACTTGGGGGCAAAGAGCAGCGCCGCCCGGACGAACTCTCCGGCGGTGAGCAGCAGCGAGTGGCCATTGCCCGCGCATTTGTTAACCGGCCCAAAATGCTGATCGCCGACGAACCGACCGGAAACCTTGATCCGGGAACCTCTGTTGGCATTATGAAACTGCTCGATCGAATCAACAGAATGGGAACAACGGTGATCATGTCCACCCATGATGCTCAAATAGTTGACCAGATGCGCCGTCGAGTTATTGAACTTGAGCACGGCCATGTGGTGCGAGATCAGTCTCGCGGCGTGTATGGGTACGCCCGCTAATGCGCGCCGAATTTGTCGCCAGCGAAGTTGGCAATGGACTTCGCCGTAATCTGACCATGACCTTGGCCGTGATCATCACGGTTGCTGTGTCACTGAGTCTTTTTGGTGTGAGTTTGCTGGTACGCGCGCAAGTCGACACCATGAAGGATTTTTGGTACGACAAAGTTGAGGTTTCTATTTTCTTATGTGCCAAGGGGAGCGACACTCCTTCGTGTGCCGGAGGCGCTGTCACTGCCGGGCAGCGTGATCAAATCGAGGCTGACCTTGAATCTTTACGTCCGCTCGTTCAAGATATTTATTACGAATCCCAAGCAGAAGCCTATGTTCGTTTCCAGGAACAATTTGCCAGCTCACCGATTGCTGACAGTGTCAATGAAAGCGCATTGCCTGAATCTTTCCGAGTGAAACTTGCCGACCCAACGCAGTACGACGTGGTTGCTTCCGCTTTCTCGGGTCGACCGGGAATTGAACAGGTCAACGATCAAAGACAGGTGCTCGACAAATTCTTCCGATTATTAGGAGGACTCCAAGCAATTGCGCTGATTATCGCCGTTGTCATGTTGGTTGTGACCGTGCTCCTCGTAGCGAACACCATGCGAGTGGCCGCGTTTAGTAGGCGCCGCGAAACCAGCATCATGCGACTGGTCGGTGCGAGCAATCTTTATATTCAGCTGCCGTTCCTGCTGGAGGCTACGGTTTCCGCTGGCATCGGCGCGATCTTGGCCGTTGGTGGGTTGGTGCTCGCCAAATCCGTCATCATTGACCAGATTCTGGCCCCTTCGTTCCAATTCACAGCATTCGTTGGCTGGGACGCTGTGGTGGGAATTGCCCCAATCTTGATCCTCGTGGGGATCGGGCTTTCCGGCATTGCCGCCTTCTTGACTCTCAGGAAGTACCTGAGGGTTTAGTCGCCAAACACGCCCGCCCACACCGAAGCAAATCAATCATCTGGGTTTATCCTGCATAGGTGGTCCCCTCCCGCACTGGTATTGCCCTGTCACTTGCGTGCGCCGTCGTGGCGAGCGTGGGATTTGCTGCACCTACCCAGGCCGCGGACCTCGATGAAATTAAAAGTGAGCAGAGTCAGGTTCAATCAAGTCTTAAGTCGACGACCCAAGCTTTAGGTAAAGCCAATACCAAATTACAAAAGGCTGTCAATGCTGCAGCTACCGCACAGCGCTCATTGGTGCAAGCGAAAATTCTCAAGAAGGCGGCTTTGCGTGAATCGAGAAAGGCGGCTGCCGTTGCCGATTCGGCCCGCGTTGACTCCGAATACGCAAAGAGCTCACTGATTCTGGGCGCCCGCGCACTCACGAGGCTCAACCGCAAATTAGATGAACAACGCGCGGACATTGAAGACGTTGCCCGAGCCGTGTACCAGCAAGGACCATTAAGTGAGGTTTCCATTTTAATGTCGGCGCAGGACCCGGCTGACTTCACCGCTCGGATGGCGGCTGTCAATTACGTCAGTCGCGAGCAGCAAAGCATGGAGCGGGTAATCTTGGCGTCAAGTGCCGACGCGGAAATGCAAGAAGTGAAACTCACCGCACTCGCAGACAAGGCAACGACGGCGCAAGCAAAAGCAGATCGCGAGTTGAGTAAATCTGTGGTTGCACTCACAGCAGCTAAGAAACAGCAACGAGCCGTGGTGCAGCTGCGTAAGGAAAAGCGCCAGGCTGTTAAGTCGGCAAAGATGTACAAAGGGAAGATCAAGAACCGGTACGAACGGCTTAAACGTGAAGAGCGCACACTCAAATTGGCGGCCCAGAAAGCAGTTGCGGCCGCAAGGAAAGCTGCCGCGAAGAAGGCTGCCGCAAAGAATGCAGCACCGCAGAATGCTCAGTCGCCGAGTGGATCGCTCACCTGGCCGCTGCCAGGTCGCTCAAAAGGCGGGGGTGCGGGACCGCGTGTTCACCCGATCTACGGTCATAATTCCTGTCACACCGGAATTGATATCGGAGCGCCAAGCGGGACGAGTGTGATCGCTGCGGGTCAAGGTTCGGTAGCGACAGTCACGCGCGGCGGGCCTTATGGCAATGCGGTGCTCGTTGTTCACAGTGGAGGCCTAACAACTTTTTACGCGCACCTGTCTTCGACCAGTGTCACCGTTGGTCAGAGCCTCAACGCCGGGCAAGAGGTCGGCAAGGTCGGCTCAACAGGCTGGTCCACCGGACCGCATTTGCATTTTGAAACCCGCCTAGACGGAACCCCGTATGATCCCATGGGGTGGTACGGCGCAGCAATGCGAGCGGTGCCGTGCTGAAAATGACCAACGCGGTGCTGAGTTTGAGCCCGAGCACACCCAAATGGGAGGCAGCAGCTAATGGCGCGTGAGACCGGCAAAAAGTTGATTGCCCAAAATAAAAAAGCTCGTTACGATTATTCAATCGAAGACGTCTACGAGGCGGGATTGGTCCTCACCGGCACCGAAGTGAAGTCTCTGAGGCAAGGCCGAGCGAGTTTGGTTGACGGTTTCGCCCAGTACGAGAATGGTGCTATTTGGCTGCGTCAGATTCACATTCCCGAATACGCCATGGGCACGTGGACCAATCACGAACCACGGAGAGCCCGCAAACTTCTCTTGCGCAAGGACGAGATTAAGCGGATTGAACAGGCCACCAAGGACACCGGAGTGACCCTGGTTCCACTTTCGCTCTATTTCAAAGACGGCTACGCAAAAGTAGAGATTGCTGTCGCTCGTGGGCGCAAGAGCTATGACAAGCGGCAAGCAATTGCTGAGCGTGAAGCCAAGCGTGAAACCCAGCGATTAGTCGGAAGACGGGCCAAGGGGTTAGACTAAGGTCATAAATAAATAGGGGATGAAAGGTTTCGACGTTCAGTCGTTTAACCGGAGAAGCGTGTCGAGAATTTAAGGTGATCTCGTTAAACACCCTTAAAAACAAATAACTGCCAAAACTAAGCAGTCTGCTGACGCTTACGCACTCGCTGCGTAACCGATAAATCAGCCGTCAGCCCAATGCGTCCTCGAATTGGGGTCTGACGTCGCTAGGGGACTCACCAATCGTCTCGGTTACGGAGACAGGCGGAAAACCAAACAGTAACTGGGCTGCCACCGCAAAGTGCTGCACATAGTGCGGGGGCCGAGACAGCGATAGCGCAGCTACACACGTAGAAGGACGGAAAAATCCTGCACGGACCCGGGTTCGATTCCCGGCATCTCCACACATAGCCCTGTTTCCTCTCGCTTTGGAACAAGAAGAGAGTTGCGCATGAAGCGCAGAAGGGTACGACCTAGTCAAGGTGGGTAGCAGGGTAATTGCTTACTGGACAAAGCGTAGGTGAACCTTTACGCTAGTGGTAGGGCTATTCGGGAATACCTACGGAGGTGGTGGCGTGAGCATCGATACGTCACTGCTTCGTGCGCTACCTGCGGTGTTCGGTTATACCCAAGGGTCCCAGATTGTCGGAGAGCGACAGTTCCGCCGTCTGGTGAGCCAAGGTCAGATCGAGCGCCTCGCGCGCGGGGTATATCGACAGGCTGGTCAGATGGGCGATGAGGAGCTGATTGAGATTACCCGCCGGGCTCCGCGGGCCACGCTGTGTCTGCGCACGGCACTATCGCGACATGACCTGACCGACGAGATCCCCGGCGAGTGGGATGTTGCGATCCCGCGGGGGGCCTGGGCTCCGGTGACACAGACTCGAGTTCGCTGGCGGCATTTCGATCCGGCGACGTTCGACATTGGCCGAGAAATAATCGAACTTGAAGGCGGTATTGAGATTGGCCAGTATCGCGCAGAGCGCAGCATCGTAGATGCCTTTCGACTCCGGCACCGGGAGGGTTCAGACCTCGCGGTTGAGGCGCTGAAACGCTGGCTGCGATCAGGGGGGCAGCCATCGGTGTTACTTCAGGTTGCCAAGTCGTTTCCGCAAGCGTTGCCCTCACTTCGCCAAGCCTTGGAGATCTTGCTGTGAGCCCGGTCTCTGGCGACACCCCTGCCGGTGCGGCCTATTTGGCGCTGCAGCGGCAGGCGCGAGTTTTGGGCCGTAACACCGACGAGGTACTTCAGTTGTATGTGCTGGAGGGTTTCCTAGCTCGTCTCGCTGCCAGCGCTGTGCGCGATCAATTCGTGCTCAAAGGTGGCGTGCTGCTGGCAGCACTAGATGCCCGACGCCCCACGCGCGATGTGGACCTTGCTGGATTAGATATGAGCAACGATGCCTCATCCGTCCTGCAAACAGTGCGAGAGATCATCGCCGGCGCACCGTCATTTGACGACGGGATTGAATTTGACACCGCATCGGCAACGTCGCAGGTGATCCGCGAAGATGATGAGTACGCCGGTGTCCGGGTCAAAGTAAGCGCGACAATCGCGAAGGCGAGGGTGAAGTTTCATGTCGATGTGAACATCGGCGATCCCATCTGGCCAGCACCTAGCATCGTCCACGTTCCTAGGCTCCTGGGTGGCGAGGCGATCAAGTTGGCCGGCTATCCACTGGCCATGGTCTACGCAGAGAAGTCCGTCACTGCCCTCCAACGCGGCGACACCAACACTCGATGGCGAGACTTCGGTGACATCTGGACCCTCCAACGCCGCTACCCCATCGACGGAACGGAACTACGACGCGCGATCGACACCGTCGCCGCGCACCGAAACGCAACGCTGATCCCGCTGCGCGATGCGTTGGCGGGCTATCCGGCTTTGGCGCAGGACAAGTGGACTTCATGGCGCATGCGCTGGTCACTATTCGACTTACCGCAGGAGTTCGCGCCCGTACTCGCTTCGATCATCACCTTCATTGACCCAGTCATTGATGGCTTAGCTCCAGGCGCCGAATGGAATCCGATCGAAGCCTGGTGGGAAAAACGACAGGCATAAAGATAATGTCAAAAGTCAGCGATGGAGTGCAAGCGTGCGCTGTCCTTGGCTTTGATTCAGTTGAGCGTTAACGCGTTCTTGGGCAATCTCCTGTTGTAATGCCGCGTTGTAACGTGATGCTGGAGCCTGCCATTCCCTCACGAAAACGTGTATTTATGGAACCCGGCATCTCCACAACTAGGCGCTGATGGACTGCTCGCAGTCCTTGAATAGCTAATCGCCGATGCGAGGGTCCAGCGGTTGAGCCGCTCACCGGTATTGCAGTTGCAGCCTTCCCTGACAAAGACAAACCACTATCGTGATCAGAAGGGGCAGTCTACCGATTAGGTTTCAATCAACCACGGAAATTACAAGACCCTGTTGCAGTTGAGGAACAAATAGTCACCGCAGCGCTGATACCGCCTGCGAATCAAGGCCCGGCAACGGGTTGTTAGCCGCCGCTCTTGCGGCGAAACTCGCGCTTGCCGCCGGAGCGTCCGGAGGGGTCCTTCACTGTTCCGCCGGATGCGTTGGGATGCGATCCAGCGTGTCCGGGCTTGAGATTTTTTGCATCGAGAGCGGCTTTGAACTTGGCGCGCTGGTCATCGGCTTCAGACGGGGGATTCTCAATTTCCTCACTCATGGCCCTAGTGTGCCATCAGAGCCGGTAAGGCACGTGCAGGGCAGATGCCGGCTAATCGGGGGTGGTCACTTTGAGCATCGACTCGCACTGACACGCATGGCCAAACCCCTCATTGAAGTGGGGAAAGGTGACGGGTCAGAAGCGATGGTCTTGGCTGCACTTGTGAGTGGCGAGCCGCTCCCTTTCGTAACTGTCGTAATATCGCAAGGGCGGTCACAAGTCTGGGTTGTGCAGACTGGGCTAAAGTGGAGGTAGGAGCTGGTATGGCCACAACGTAACCGTGTATCTATTTTGGGGAGACTCAATGAAAAAAATCCTACTTCGTCTGAGTGCACTACTTTTTGTGGCAACGGTCGGTCTCGTCGGCTGCAGCACCGGCGACACCAGCGAGAGCGGTGAAGTGGCGCCGAGTGAGAGCATTACTGAAACGGAAAACACTGATGTGTCGGCGCAGCAGCTAGAGTTTCAGCAGGAGCTAGTCGCTTCGGGAATGACATTAGAGGACGCCGGCGCTCTCATTGAGGCCACCGGCTACACGTGGCGGGTGGGTTCCATCGATGGTCAAGAGCAAGTCGTCACAATGGATTACCGAATGGATCGGCTGACTCTGTCCACACAAGACAATATTGTTGTGGAAGCTTTCTGGGGCTAGCGTCGAAGTGTTGCCCGCATTAATGTGTAATTAGTGGACAGTGGCGCTGGTGCCGACGGTGCGAGGCCAACCGAGGGAGCCGGATTGCCAAGCGGTGAAACTATGGGCGACTGGGCCTTGTACACCCGCCACGCGCTTGGACCAGTTCGAACCGTGGTGGGATATTTACATCAATCCCGAGTGGCTTGGGCTTGCTGAGCGAGAGGAATCTCGAATTTGATGCAAATAATGTCTTTGCTAAGCCAACCGCATTGCCTGCAATACTGGTCGCACCCGCGCAATTTCATGGGTGCGAATTAAGTTCACCCCGCCAATTGAGGCAATCACGGCGAAGAAACTTTCTGCTGTTCGAAATTCGTCCTCAAAGAGTTCGAACGCGTGGGGGAGTGCCTGGCAGATCGGGTAACCTAATTCGCGCAATCGGAATGAATTGAGAATCACATTGGTTTGATGCTTCACACGCGTAAGCGGGTCCACCAAGTTTCCATAGTAGAAACCCATACCGGGATCTATCACAATATTGATCACCCCGTGTGAAAGCGCACTTTCGATTCGCTTTTCGAAATACGCCGCCAAGGCAGGTATCGGATCTGCATCACGGTTTAGATCGGTGATCTCACGAACGTTGGCACCGCCGACATAACACACAACTACCGTCGCGTTGAACTCACTCGCGAGATCCAGAATCTCGTCCTCAAATTCGTTGCCCGTGAAGTTCAGCACCTTGGCACCGGCCTGCAGGCACGCCTTGACGACCTCGGGTTTGTAAGTCTCCGCGGAGACCGGAATCCCTTCTGCGGTGAGTTCTTCGATCACGGGCACAAGTGCACGGATTTGATCCTGTGCATTTACGCGCGCGGCTTTTGCAGTACTCGATTCAGCACCAATATCAATCAGGTCAGCCCCTTGAGCAAAGTACACACGTGATTTGCGAATTGCCGCCTCGGTGCTGATCGCAATACTTTCCCGGTAGGTCGAGTCGCGGGAAAGATTGACCGTTGCCATGAGCGCGGGCTGGCTAAAAAGTTTGCCATCAAATTCCAATTGCGCGATCGGAGTTTTCAACGCCGTGGAGTGATTTTGGAAGAGAGTGCTCAATGCCTCCAGTGACATCATGTTTGTAGTCTAAGCCTGATTGGGCTAATGGCGCGTTAGAGATTGTCTCGCTAATGTCAAGGAGCTGTAATGGATGGAGCGCTGTGGATCGCAGCAATTACGTTGGCAATCGGGCTCGGGGTTTCCGGCTTGGTGAAAGCGATCACGGTCGCGAAAAGTTAATGGCGAATCCGCGCATGGCGTGGGTGGAAGACTTCTCTGATCCAGCAATTCGAACAATCGGGGGACTCGAGTTCCTTGGTGCGCTGGGGTTGATCCTTCCAGCTGTCACGGGAATCGCACCTATTCTCGTCCCTCTTGCGGCTGTTGGACTCGCGATCACCATGTTTGGTGCGATCGTGGTGCATGTGCGACGAGGAGATGGAACGTTGTCAGTGGTGGTGCCACTTGTGCTCGGGCTCACGGCCATTTTTGTTGCCTGGGGAAGATTCGGAGCGTACGCGTTCTAGATTGAGGGGTTATCCCCTCAAATATCCCTTAAATTGTGTTGCAACTGTTCTTTCCATTTGTAAAAAAATTCTCGATGGCCCATGATAAAGACATGTCATTCCCCAGGAAGTTCAATCGTCGAAATGTCCTGAAGTCGGCTGTTGCAGCGACCGCCGGCGTCCCTCTTTTGAGCGGTCTCGTAGGTCAAGGTGTGGCACATGCAAAACCCGTTGGGGGCAGGGGCTCTGGGGCCATACCGACGAAGGCGCAGTGGCGCGAGCTGAAGAAAAGTGTGAACGGTCACCTGGTCCGACCAAAACTCCCATGGGGACCGAACGCTAAACCAGCTGTTTTCAGAAAACTCAAGAATCCGTTTTGGAACGAGGAGAATCCCGGTGCATATATGTCCACGGGGTATTTCACAGCTTGGACGGCAGTGGCCAGTCCCTATGCGGTCGCTGCAACTAGCGCGAAAGAAATCGCCACCGCAGTGGACTTTGCTCGCAAACACGACGTCCGGATCGCAGTCAAGGGGACCGGACACGACTATCTGGGTCGCAACCTGGCTCCAGACTCCCTTTTGATCTGGACGCATAACATGCGCAAGATTGAGGTGCTGGACAGCTTTGTTCCCGCGGGAGCTCCGGCAGGGGCTTTAGGGACGGGAGCAATCACTGTTGGGGCAGGTACGCGCTGGCTGGAGGCCTATGAAGCTGCAACGGCTGCAGGTCGCTATGTCCAAGGGGGCGGTTGCACAACGGTAGGAGCGTGCGGTGGCTTCACTTTTGGAAACGGATTCGGTTCCTTTTCTAAGAAGTTTGGCACGGGCTCGGCAGGGGTTCTTGAAATTGAAATGATTACGGCAGATGGAAGAATCCGCACGGTCAACAAGTATCAGGATCCAGAACTCTTCTGGGCCATGAAAGGTGGCGGGGGCGGGACTTTCGGTATTGCCTCCAAGGTGACGTTGCTTACGCACCCAATACCGAGCACGATGGGACTGCTCACCGGAAGTATTAAGGCCAATTCGGATATGGCCTACCGGGAACTCATCGAAGCATTCCTGAATTTTTATCCTAACGCGTTGAATAACCCACAATGGGGCGAGAGCGTTGCATTCAATGCGCAAAATGAACTCGGTCTGCGATTCACTTTCTTGGATCTTCCACTTGTCCAGGCTCAAGCACTGTGGGCAACATTTTTTGAACCGTTAGCCGCTCGGCCCGCTGACTACGAGGTAAGCCCGGAGTGGGATTTCTTGGCATTTGAAAACCTGTGGAATTCTGCATATTGGGAATCAACGAAGCCAGGTTTTGTCACGATTGACCCGCGTAAGGATCGTCCGGACAACCAATTTTGGTGGACCGGAAATCAGGGGGAGCTCTCCGTCTATTGGAGTAGTTATCAGTCACGCTGGATCCCACTGGAGTTGGTCCAAAACTCAACTTCAGATCTAGCCCACGCCATGTATATGGCGTCGAGGAAAATGGGCTACATCTTCCAAATTAATAAGGGCCTCTCGGGATTAGATCCCGCAGCAGTCGAGCGCGAAGCAGACACGGCCCTTCACCCGGGCGCATACACAGCGGCTGCACTACTCATCGCGGGATCTTCTCAGCAGTACAAGTACCCGGACACTCCTGGCCGCAAACCGAATATGGCAATCGCGCAGGAAGAATCCGAATTGATTTATCAAGGAATGAGTTACATTCTTCCTCTCACTCCAGGTGCGGGCACCTACCTCAATGAAACCGACTATTTCTTGGAAAATTGGCAAGAGGAGCAGTGGGGATCCAAATACCCCCGCTTACTCGCCGCGAAAAAAAAATATGACCCCAAAAATATTTTCAGGGTTCACCACGGGGTCGGAAGCGAACTTCCTAGTTCTTCGCGAACCTAAAGTCGGAGACTATTCGTCTTTCGTTGATCGCTCGTGCTTCGTAGCGGGTGAGTGCCCGGTCAGGTCGGTCAACTTTTCCGCCACTCCACATTGTGCGGTTTTCGGGTTGGGCGAACATGTCATCAATGGCCTGCGCGTAGTGAGCCCAGTCGGTTGCAATGTGCCAAAAACCACCGGGTGTTAGGCGCGAGTGCATGAGGTCCAGAATCCCTTGCTGCACGATTCGACGTTTGTGATGCCGGGCTTTTTGCCAAGGATCTGGGAATAGTGTGTAAATACCCGCAAGGGATCCCGGCCTGATCATGTTTTCTAATACTGCAATTGCATCGGTTTCCATCACCCGCACGTTGGTGATTTCTTGTTTATGAAGCTCGGATAGTAGGTCCCCTACGCCGGGTGTGTGAACGTCGACCGCAAGGAAAGCTGAATCGGGTTCTTGGCGAGCCAGGGCAAGGGTTGACGCGCCATTGCCGAAGCCGATGTCAAGATAGAGCGGCGTTGGCGGGTGTGGCCAATTCAGAAATTCGTATTGGAAGTCAGTGAGCAGTGCTTGAGGATTGTCGACCGCGTGTTGCTGAGATTTTGTGATCCGGCTCCGGCGTGGTTTAAAAGTTCGAATCCCGCGGCGCAAAGATTGTGCCTGGGGAAACTCGGAGATGGAATGATCAGTAATTGATTCAACCATGGGTGTCGACCAAGAGTTGGATGGAACTGTTAATGCGATGTTTGCGATCTGCATCAATGCGCCAACTTGAGCCCTGGCCCACGCTACGAAACGCCCATTCACGGGCGTGATTCTCACCAGGACCACTACTGGTGAGGGCAGTGTTTTCGTCGATGCCAATTATTTGCTGTCCATCGGTAAGTAAAGGCTTGAGCGCAAAGTCAGGAATGAAGCGGCTGTAACGATCAAAATGTGGAATCACTCGCGCATTAAAAACTAAGCCAAGTCCTGATTCACCGCCTTGTTTTGGGTGGCGGAAATTAGGAACGTAACCGCACAAGGCCATTGCGCCTGCGCTGCAGCCTGCGATTGATGCACCGGAGCGCCATTGCTCCAGGATGCTTTTCCAGGCGAGGGTTTCCCGCAAGGTCTGTGCGAGAAAGTTCGGGTTGCCACCTGAGAGGTAGATCAGTCCGGCCCCGGCAATGGCTTGCGCGATTTTTGGGTCGTCAGCATCTGTGCGATTTCGGATGTCGATGACCACCTGTTCGGCGTCCAGCCGCTGGGCGGCTTCTTTCCCGAGTTCATGCCATCGGGCAATTGATCTTTCACCTTCGGGAGCGGCTGCCGTGGCGATTTGAATGTAGGTGCGTGGGCGGTCTTCAAGTAACCACGCTTCCAGTTCACCCATGCCGGGCAGGTATTCCCCACTGCCAACGAGGGCGATCTTCCCGCTCATTTGGGATTACTTCTCATCGGGAGCTACGCGCTGGGTTCGGCAAATTCACAGAACGCAGAGTAGGCCCGCGGGCCATAGACCGTTGCAGGGCCGCCGGCCATCAGGAAGGTAACCCCGATTGCTTCGGCTGCTTCTTCTTTGGTGGCTCCGGCTTTGGCAGCGCCCCGTGCATGGGCGGCAATGCATCCATCGCACTGTTCAACGACAGCAATGGCCAGAGCAATGAGCTCTTTTGTCTTAGAGGGGAGCGCTCCTTCGGCCAGGGCGGCTGTGTGAAGAGCAGCGAACCCCGCGTACGTGTCAGGGATCACTTTGCGTAATTCGCGGGCGAGAGGGGCCAGCGTGCTTTGAACGCCTTTTCCGTGGGAATGTTGCGTTGACTCAGTCATAGTAAAAGTCTAGCCTGATGGGGATACCCGTGCCGGTATGGGTAAGCAGGAGTAGTCTGTGCACTATGGAGCTGCAATCGGAGGTCAACACTGAAGTACTTACCCGCCTAAAGCGTGCCCGGGGCCAACTCGATGGTGTGATCAACATGATTGAAACCGGTCGCAGTTGCGCTGAGGTGGTCACCCAACTCGCTGCGGTTTCCAAAGCAATTGATCGAGCTGGCTTTAAAGTCGTAGCCACTGGAATGCAAGAGTGTTTCGAAAAGGGCGACGACGCCCCTATGACTCGCGATCAACTCGAAAAACTGTTCCTGTCACTGGCCTAATCAGCGCAAACGGTTACATGGCCTTTATGGGCGGATAGTTGCCGGGATTTTGGCAGAAGTGCGATAAATCACTTTAATTATGGTAGCGAATTTGCGATTGTGGGTGCATCCTTAGGTAACGGAAAATAGCCTGCCCACCATTACAAGGAAGTATTGATATGGCCGCTCGACTCGATTTCGCCTCATCACCCACCCAAAATAAGCAGCTCCTTGAGTGGGTCGACGAAATGGCCGCACTTCTTGAACCTGACGCAATTGAGTGGAGTGATGGCTCCGAGGCCGAGTGGACTCGCCTCACCGGTCAAATGGTCGATGCCGGCACCTTGACCAAACTCAATCAGGAATTACGCCCCAACTCATTCTTGGCCCGCTCGAATCCAAGCGACGTGGCTCGAGTCGAAAAGAGCACCTATATCTGCTCGCAGCGCGAAATTGATGCAGGTCCCACCAATAATTGGATGGAACCTACCGAGATGCGATCGACGCTGAATTCATTGATGAAGGGCGCGATGCGTGGTCGGACCATGTACATCGTTCCGTTCTCTATGGGACCACTTGGTTCACGCATCGCACAATTGGGAGTCGAGATCACCGATTCCCCGTATGTGGTTGTGAACATGAAAATCATGACCCGCATGGGACAGGCGGCACTTGATCAAATCGGCGAATTTGGTGAATTTGTTCCGGCAGTGCATTCAGTGGGCCACCCACTCGTCGATGACTCCGGGAATTCAATCCCCGATGTCGCATGGCCGTGTAATGACACGAAGTACATTGTGCATTTCCCAGAGACCCGTGAGATTTGGTCCTATGGTTCCGGCTACGGCGGCAACGCG
>Ga0307986_10002044_pt1 | contig 14513 bp, 14 predicted proteins | sample EllFjometageno82_FD_203170 | JGI IMG/M metagenome (GOLD analysis project Ga0307986, IMG submission 203170) | Marine microbial communities from Ellis Fjord, Antarctic Ocean - #82 | ecosystem: Environmental > Aquatic > Marine > Unclassified | place: Southern Ocean | collected 2014-10-09
ATCCTTCTTTAACAATTGCTTGAGTAAGAATAGTTGCAGTAGTTGTTCCATCACCAGCATTATCATTTGTTTTACTTGCGACTTCTTTAACCATCTGTGCGCCCATATTCTCAAACTTATCTTCAAGTTCAATTTCTTTCGCTACAGAAACACCGTCTTTTGTTGTTCTTGGTGCACCGTAAGATTTATCCATAACAACATTACGGCCTTTAGGACCCAATGTTACTTTGACTGCGTTAGCTAAAATATCTACGCCATTAAGCATCTTAGCTCTTGCTTCTGTTCCAAATTTAATTACTTTTGCCATTTTTTATCTCCTTTTTTGATCTCTAATTTATTTACTTTTTGAAATTCCCATGATGTCGGATTCTTTCATGATGCTGTACTCTTTGTTGTCAATTTTTACTTCAGTTCCTGACCATTTTCCAAAAAGAACAATATCTCCAATTTTTACATCCATTGGCAATAATTTACCTTCTTCTGTTTTTCCTCCAGGTCCAACAGCTACCACTTCGCCTTCTTGTGGCTTTTCTTTAGCAGTATCTGGAATAATTATTCCACCTGCCGTTTTTGCTTCACTATCAAGAACTTTAATTAGCACTCGATCATGTAAGGGTCTAAATTTCATATTTTTCTCCTTTTAAATTTGTGTGTACGGCTCATATGGTATGTTTTCTTAAAATTTCAAGTGGTTTAACACGTTATAGCATTCTTAAAAACAGCCTATATTGCTATATTTTGCTTATTTTTCTATAAGCAATAAGAACGGAAACATTAAAAGTGAAAAAATTAAATCATCTATCTGAAATATATAAAAACTACGACACTTATATAATCGACTTATGGGGTGTGATTCACAATGGGGTTAAACTCAACTCAAAAGCGATAGATGCAGTCAAAAATTTAATTCAAAATAAAAAAAAAGTAGTTTTTTTATCTAACGCACCAAGGCCAAGTAAAGAAGTAAAAAAATTTTTACAAGAATTAAAAATGGAAGATCAATATTTACAAAACATTATGACTTCAGGCGAAGCTTTTATGCTGGCATTACAAAAAGAGAATTATGGTAAATTATTTTTTCACATAGGTCCAGAAAGAGATAGTTCAGTTTTTTTTGATATTAAAGAAAATAAAACAAATTTAGAAAAATGTAATTTTATATTATGTACCGGACTTTTCCATAACAAAGAGAGCGATCTTGATTACTACAAAGATTTACTAAAAGGACATACGTCAAAAAAATTAATCTGTACAAATCCAGATTTAACTGTTCATAGAGGCGATGTAGAAGAATATTGTGCTGGCACAATAGCTAAAATATTTAATTCTCTAGGGGGTAAAACGATTTATTTTGGAAAACCTTATAAAGAGATTTATGAAATGTGTTTTGATAAAAAAGAAAAAGTTATAGCTATTGGGGACAATCTCAGAACAGATATTAAAGGAGCCAATAATATGAGAATTGATTCTATTTTTATATCTAAGGGCGTTCATCGTTCTGAGTTTAAGCAGGAAAGTGATCTAATAAATCTTTCTAGCAAATATAAAGTTAAACTAAGCTATCATCAACCAGAACTCATTTGGTAAAATGATTATTTATAAAAATTTAAACATTAAAAAAGACCACAAAGAATCCGTTATAGCTATTGGTAACTTTGATGGGCTCCACGTAGGGCATCAAAAAGTTTTAAAAGAGGCAAGGAAAAAAGCAAAAAGCCAAAAAATAAAATTTGGATTAGTAACCTTTGAACCAGTGCCAACAATGTTTTTTAACAAGAATATTAAAAACCATAGAATTAATTCATTAAGTCAAAAAATTTACTTTTTAAAAAAAATTAAATTAGATTTTTTGATTATAATTAATTTCAATAGATTTTTTTCAAATTTAAAACCAGAAAAATTTATAAAAAAAATTTTATTTGACAAAATTAAGTGCAAATATGTTTTTATTAGTAAAAACTTTAGATTTGGAAAAAAAAGGCTTGGTGATATTAAAACATTAAAAAATTTTGAAAAAAAATATTCATATAAAATGATTGTTACTATTCCTCAAAAAAAAAGAGAGAAAATAGTATCATCAACTTTAATTAGAAAAATTATTTATAAAGGTCGAGTTAAAGAAGCAGAAAAGTTACTAGGAAGACCATGGTGCGTAGAAGGGAAGGTAATTAGAGGCAATCAAAGAGGAAGAAAAATAGGCTTTCCAACCTGTAATATTAAATTGAACTCTTACACACTCCCGAAACTTGGTGTCTACGCAGTTCAGGTCGAAATTGACAATATAAAAAAAAGAGGGATAGCAAATATTGGCTACAGGCCAACATTTAATGGTAAAACCTTGCTACTAGAAGTAAATATATTTGGAATAAAGAGAAATTTATATAAAAAGATATTAAAAATCAACTTTATAAAATTTGTCAGAGCAGAAAATAAATTTAAAGATATTAATCAGTTAAAAGCTCAAATAAAAAAAGATATCATTAACGCAAAAAAATAATGTCCAAAGAAAACTTACACTTACCAAAAACTGCCTTTTCCATGAAAGCAGAACTAGCTAAAAAAGAACCTGAAATCTTAAAAAGATGGGAGCAAAATAAAACTTATGAAAAAATTAGAGCAAGTTCAAAAGGAAAAGAAAAATTTGTACTTCACGATGGCCCACCATATGCCAATGGGCACATACACATGGGTACAGCTCTTAATAAAATTTTAAAAGATATGATTATTCGCTTTCATCAAATGAAAGGAAAAGATTCTGTTTATGTTCCTGGTTGGGACTGCCATGGATTACCTATCGAATGGAAAATTGAAGAACGTTATAAAAAAAATAAAAAAAATAAAGATGAAGTTCCTATTAAAGATTTTAGAAAAGAATGTAGAAATTTTGCTAAAGAATGGATTGATATACATATTAAAGAATTTAAAAGACTGGGTGTAACTGGTGATTTTGAGAATTATTACTCAACGATGAGCTTTGCAGCGGAAGCCCAGATAGTTAGAGAGCTTGGAAAGTTTCTACTTGATGGAAGTCTATATCAAGGATTTAAACCTGTATTCTGGTCGACTGTAGAAAAAACAGCACTAGCAGATGCCGAAGTAGAATATCAAGACCATACTTCAAATACAATATTTGTAGCTTTTAAAGTTAAGAGCACTCAAAAAGAATTTTTGAAAGATTCTAATATTATTATATGGACCACAACACCATGGACAATTCCTGCAAATAGAGCTTTAGCTTTTAATAAAGGAATCGATTATTCTTTGGTTGAAATAAATAATCTTGAATATTTTAAAGAAAAAAATATTGTTGTTGCAACTAATCTTGTAGATTCAGTAATTAAATCTTGTGGGATAGAAAAATTTAAGATTTTAAAAACTTTTAATGGTGCGGAGTTTGATGGCACAATATGCGTCCATCCATTTCAAGCTTTAGGTTATGATTTAGATGTTCCTATGCTTGAAGCAAGATTTGTAACTTTAGAACAAGGAACTGGCATTGTTCATTGTGCGCCAAGTCATGGTCCGGATGATTTTAATTTGTGTCTAAAACATAATATACCATCAAAATATACAGTTGATAACTCAGGATATTATACTGAGGAAATACCTTTTTTTACCAAGACACATGTTTTTAAAGCTGATCCAATAGTCATTAATAAATTAAAGGAATTCAATAAATTACTAAAGAACGACAAACTTCAACATAGTTATCCTCATTCGTGGAGATCAAAAGCTCCGTTGATTTACAGAGCAACTCCGCAATGGTTTATTTCAATGGAAACAAACTCATTAAGAAACAAAGCAATAAAAGCAATAAAAGAAACTACTTTTTATCCAACCAAAGGAAAAGAGAGACTGATGTCTATGATAAAAGACAGACCAGATTGGTGTGTTTCAAGGCAAAGATCTTGGGGAGTTCCTTTGCCGATATTTATTAATAAAAAAACAAAAAAACCCCTAAAAGATCAAAAAGTTATTGATCGAATAGCTGAAATTTATGAAAAAGAAGGTTCAGACTGTTGGTTTACTGATGATGTAAAAAGATTTTTAGGTGATGAGCACAATAAAGATGATTATGAAAAACTTACAGATATTGTAGAAGTGTGGTTTGATAGTGGTTGTACACATAGCTTTGTTCTCGAAAAAAGAAAAGATCTTAAATGGCCAGCGGACATGTATCTTGAAGGATCAGACCAGCATAGAGGTTGGTTTCATTCTTCATTGCTAGAGTCCTGCGGCACAAGAGGACGAGCTCCTTACGAAAGTATTTTATCGCACGGATTCGTAGTGGATGGGAAAGGAATGAAAATGTCTAAATCATCTGGAAACGTTATTGCACCTGATGATATTTTGAAAAATTATGGAGCAGATATATTAAGAGCTTGGGTTGCTTCATCTGACTATGCTGAAGATTTGAGAATAGATAATACTATTTTAGCTCAACACGCTGAATCTTATCGAAAGATTAGAAATACGTTCAGATTTATTCTAGGAAATATACAGGATAGTTTTGAAAAACAGGATTTTGAAAAAATTGAACTCACTTCATTTTCTGAACTAGAAAGATATATTTTAGATAGATTATTCCATTTAGACAAAACTATTGAAGAGAATTTAAAAAATTATAACTTTCACAAACTTTACAAAGAACTTTTAAATTTTTGTACTTTAGAGCTATCATCATTTTATTTTGATATAAGAAAAGATATTTTGTATTGTGATGATTTAAACTCTAAAAAACGTAGAAACTGTATTATTGTTTTAAATATAATTCTAGAATCCCTACTCAAGTGGCTGGCTCCAATTTTTGTTTTTACAACAGAAGAAATATTTAATTTATTGAATAAAGATGACAAAAGTATACATGAAACAAATTTTCCAAAAATACCAAGCAAATGGGAAAACACTGAGTTATCTAAAAAATGGAAAGATCTTTATAAAATTAGACAAGAAGTAAATATTGCTATTGAAAAAAAAAGAACCAATAAAGAAATAGGATCTAGCCTAGAAGCAAACGTAGTAATTAATATACCTGAAGAAAAATTTGAACTATTTGATGGCTTGGATTTAGAGGAGTATTTTATTGCCTCTAAAGTTGAAAAAAATAAAAATAAAAATAAAAATGAATTAAAAATAGAAGTTAAAAAATCAACAGGAATAAAGTGCACACTTTGTTGGAAAATATTAAATAAAAAATGTGAAAGAAAACACTGTGGTATTAATTAAGCTATGAATATTTCAAAAAAATTTAAAAATATAATTTTTTCAAAAGAAACAATCGTACCCACTTTTGTAATTTTTTTTACTTTTGTTTTAGACAGAATATCTAAAATGAGCATTATAAATGAGCAGTTAAATAATGGAAGTTTGTACGTTAATAATTATTTAAACTTTGACCTTGTTTGGAATACGGGCATAAGTTTTGGCTTACTTAGTCAAACCGACACCGCTTACTATCATTTAATGTCTTTACTTATTTTATTTGTAATAATTTTTTTAATATATTTAATAAGAAAAGCAGATTTTAAAGAAAAAATTTTATTCTCACTAATATTTGGTGGTGCAGTAGGCAATTTTTATGACAGAGTGACTTTTTATGCAGTCCCTGATTTTATAGATTTTCATATAAATGAATTACACTGGTTTACTTTCAATATTGCAGATATATTTATAACTATTGGAGTAATATTATTAATTATTAAAGATTTGGTATTAAAAAAATAAAATGAAATTTATAAAATATCTATTTGTTATGTTTGCTTTAAATCTTATATTAAGTAGTTGTGGAACTTTTACTGATGCGACAGATGTTCTGAGAAATGAAAAAAGTAAATCAACAGATGAGTTTTTAGTTAAAAAAAGAGCGCCATTAACACAGCCACCTAATTTTGAAAAACTGCCACAACCAAATTCAATTAAAGGTAAAAAAGACCTACAATCAAGTAAGCTAAAAGAAATTTTAAATTCAAAAAATTTAAAAGTTAAAAAAAATCAGTCTAAATCTTCTTCAACAATTCAGTCTATTCTCAATCAAATTAAATAGTGAGCAAGAATCTTTTAATTAAAAATACTATTAGTAAAAATTATTTCAAAAATAATTTATATTTAGCAGACAAAATAAGATTAAATAAAATTATTAAAAATATTTTTAATAAACTAGATGATAACAAAAATAATTTGCATATTTTAAGCAAAAAACTAGACTTACAATTAAATCAACGCACACTCAAAAAATTTTCAAAGTATAAATCTGTAATAGTTTTAGGAATGGGAGGCTCTATTTTAGGATCTCAGGCTATATATAATTTTTTAAAAAAAAAAATTAATAAAGATTTCTTATTCTTTGATAATTTAGATCAAGAAAAAATAGAAAAAATAAAAAAAATTATAAAATTAAAAAAAAATCTTTTTTTAATTATTTCAAAGTCAGGTAATACACTCGAAACATTAATCAATAGTAATTTATTTCAAGATGATATTAATAACAAAAATACTATTATTATCACTGAAAAAAAAACTAATCTATTAAATACATTTGCTAAAAAAAAAAAAATTTTACATATAAATCATAAAGATTATATTGGTGGTAGATTTTCTGTTCTTACCGAGGTTGGAATGGTACCGGCGTATTTTATGAACTTGAAGATCAAGCATTTCAGAAAATATTTGCTAGATTTATTTAAGTCAAAAAAAAATAAATTATTAATTGATAGCGTGGTGAAACTAAGTCATGTCTATAATTTAAAAAAAATTAATTCAATAATATTTTTAAATTATGCACCGGAGCTTAATAATTTCCTTTATTGGTGCCAACAGTTGATGGCTGAAAGTTTAGGTAAAAATGGAAAAGGTATACTCCCAGTTGTGTCACAGGTACCAAGAGACCACCACAGTTTATTACAACTTTATCTAGATGGGCCAAAAGATAAATTATTCTATATATTTAGCTCAAATCTGGAAAAGAAAATGAAAATAAAAAAAAATATTTTTGGAAGAACATTTAGTTTTATTAAAAACAAAGAACTATCAAAAGTTCGAGAGGCTCAAAAAAAAGCATTATTGCAAGTATTAAAAAATAAGAATATTCCGTATCGAGAATTTAAAATTTCTAAAAAAAATGAAGAAGTTTTAGGTGAGCTATTTTCTTATTTTATATTAGAAACAATTCTTGTTGGAGAAATGATAGGTATCAATCCCTACGACCAACCTGCCGTAGAAGAAGTTAAAATTTTAACTAAGAAGCACTTAAGTTAAAGTCACCAAAAATAATTTTTGATCTTCCGTATTTTTTGATTAAAAAAATATTCATTATCTCATTAAGATTATCTTTAGATTTTTGATCTCTATGAATAATAATTAGATGTTTTTTTTTAAATATTTTTAAATTTTTAAGTTTTTCTAAATCTTCAATAATAAAGCTCTCATCAAATGGAGGGTCGAAAAAAAAAATTTCATACTTATCTATATTTTTTGTTTGGTCAAAAAACCTAATTATTTTATTTTCAAAAATTTTACATTTGTCTTCAATATTTAGTTTTTTTAAATTTTTTTTCAATACATCTATAGCAATTTTGTCATTTTCTATGAAAGTTGTTTTTTTTGAGCCCCTCGATATACACTCGATACCGAAGGAACCAACGCCAGAATATAAGTCTAGTACATTAGCATTTTCTAAATTTATGTCGACTAAGTTAGAGTGGTTGATAACATTAAAAATATTTTCTTTTACATAATCTCTAAGAGGTCGGGTAATACTTGATTTTAAAAAATCTATTCTTTTCCCTTTTAGATACCCAGCAATAATTCTCATCTTTGTTTAATTACTCTCCAGCCAATATCTTTTCTAAAAAAACCATACTTCCAATTAATTTTTTTTATTATTTTAAATATCTCATTTCTTATACTTAGAAACGTACTGCCTAAAACAACAACATTTAGAACTCTCCCTCCATTTGAAAAAATTAAATTATTTTTTAATTTAGTTCCAGCGTGGTATATAATTTTTTTTCTTGTTAACTTAATATTTTTTAAATTAAGTATTTTATTCTTAATATACTTGCCAGGGTAACCTCGCGCACAAATCACAGCTCCCATGCATTTTTCTTTGTTCCATATGATTTTAATTTTATTAAGTTTATTTTCGACTGCTGCATTTATAAGCTTAACTAAATCATTTTTTAGCCTTGGCATAATTACTTGGCACTCTGGATCACCCATTCTTACATTGTACTCTATTAAATAAGGTTCTTTATTTTTAATCATAAGTCCAACATACAAAAATCCTGTATATGGACTATTTTTGTTTATTAATGCTCTCAGTGTAGGTTTCACAATTTTATTTATAATTTTCTTTTCTATATTTTTATCAATAATTGGTGCTGGGGAATAAGCACCCATGCCACCAGTATTAGGCCCTGTCTCTTTTTCACCAACACGTTTATGATCTTGAGCAGAACCTATAAAAGAGAAATTTTTTTTATCTACAATTAAGAAATAACTTGCTTCTTCACCCTCTAGAAATTCTTCTAAAACTAATTTTTTAGAACTTTTAAATTTACCCAAAAAAATATCAGTACTAAATTTTTTTACTTCTTTTTTTGAATGGCAAATAAAAACCCCTTTACCTGACGCAAGTCCATCTGCTTTAACAACTATAGGCATTTTATATTGAGATAAAAACTTCTTAACATCATTTACATTTTTACAAATTTTAAATCCTGCAGTTGGAATATTATTTTTTTTACATATAGATTTCATAAAAGCTTTTGAGCCCTCAAGCTGAGCTGCAAATTTATTAGGACCAAAAACCTTGATTCGATTATTTCTTAAGAAATCCACCATTCCTTTTACCAATGGTAGCTCAGGTCCAATGATAACTAGGTCTATTTTGTAATATTTAATAGTTAATAGTAACTTTTTAAAATTTAAAAAATCTATTTTTATATTCCTTGCAATTTTTGAAGTTCCTGCATTTCCTGGGAGACAGTAGATTTTATTGGTTATGTTAGATTCACTGATTTTTTGACATAGTGCATGTTCTCGTCCTCCGCTACCTATTAAAGCAATATTCATATGAAAAAATATATTATATATATTATTTATACATATGAACAAAAAAAAAGCAGTTCTCAGATATAAGGCAAACAACTTTGAAGTTTTAGAAGAAGGTGATTATGTAGTGTGTGCGGTCTCAAAAAAGTTAATATCATTAGAAAAGCTTAATTATTGGAATGTAGATCTACAAGAAGCATATTATTCACCTTTAGAGGTGAATATAAAATATCGAGAATCTAAAAAAAAAAATTAATTATTTCCAACGATTGTGGGTCCAGATCCATTGGCCAGGATCTTTAGATATCATTTCCTCTAAAATTTTATTTAATTTGATTGCTATATCCAATTTATTTGTTTCGTTATTATTCTTATTGAAAACTGTTATTGGTTCATAGAATTCTATTTCAAAGTTGTCATTTTTTTTCCTAGATATATAAATTGGAACAATATCTAAATTAAATTTTAATGCCAGTTGTGATGGTAAGGTGGTTGTTAAAGACATTTGATCAAAAAGGGGTATTTTTTTTCCTTCACTAACACGTTGGTCTACCATTAATGCTATACTAAAATTATTTTTTATGTAACTTATAGTATCTTTGACACCTGAAAGTCCTTTTTTGATTTGATTTTTACATACGTATTTTTTTCTAATATATTCCATAAAGGGATTCAGAAAAAAATTGTTCAAAGGTCTGTAGATAGTAGCTAAATTAATATTTCTTTTTGTTAGTTCCATAGACATCAATTCAAAATTTGCAAAATGTCCTGACACGAAAATTACAGGTTTGTTTCTATCGATAATTTTTTGTAAAATTGGATAATTTTTAATTTGAATATGGGTGTGATTATTTTTAAACTTTTTTAAATATAAATATTCCACAAAAGTTTTACCATAGTTTGACCACATATCAATTTTAATATTTTTTTTTAATTTGTCATTGAAGGGTCCCATAAATCTTTCAAGATTATTATTAATAATAATTTCTGATTTAATCAGGGGGCCTATTTTAGTAAAGAGGTAAGAAAATAATTTTCTGCTTAGAGTTAAGCCAATTAATTTTATAACAATAAAGAAGAAATAAATAATACTAGCTTGTAAAAAGTATTTAATAATTTTAATCATAGATACTTCATTATTTCTTTTTCAAAATTATTTTGATTTTTGATCTCAAGATTTATCTGTAAATATTGTATTTGTGGTAATTTAAAACGTTTAATTCTAAAAAAATCTTTTTCAGTTGTTATAAGTTTTAAATTATTTTTTAAAGAAAAATTTATAAGTTCATTTAGTTCATCTAATGAATAATTATAATGATCTGGAAAATATTTTATCTTTTTTACCTTTAGGTTATTTTTTTCCAATAAATCAAAAAAATTTTTAGGGTTTCCAATTCCCGCAAAAGCAAATAAATTTTGACCCATAAATTTTTTTATATTAACTGGTGTATAACTAGAATAATAAATACTTATATTATTAGAAATATTTTTTATTTTCTCCTCAAAATTAGTGTTTTTGGTACCATTTATTAAAATTATCTGGGTTCTTTTTATAGATGAAATTGGTTCTCGAAGGGGTCCAGAAGGCAAAGTCATTCCATTACCAATTAGTTGCTTATCGTTAAAGCATAGAATATTTAAGTTTGTATTGATTGATCTGTCTTGAAAACCATCATCTAACACCACGCAATCAAAATTATCTTTAATTGCATCTTTAATAGCAAGATGCCGAGATGTATTTTTAAATAATTTTATTCCTTTTGAGGAAATTAAATTAAATTCATCAACATGTGCTTTGTAATTTTTTTTAATTATTGAAGTTTTTCTATGAAATTTTTTTAATATTTTTACAATCTCAATAGCTAGTGGAGTTTTTCCAGTACCACCTAGATAAATATTGCCAATACAAATTATTGGTATAGAAAATTTTTCTTGTTTAATAAAAATATTTTTTAAAATTAACAATACTTGAAGTAAAAAAGAAAATGGTAATAAAAAATATGACATGAGGTTATCTTTTTTTTCCCAAAATTTAGGCTTAAATATTTTCATAATTGTGATAATTTACTCAATTCATTAATAGTGTCTTCTAATATTTTTTCCCCGTAAGTATCCAGTAAATTTATTTGTTCTTGATTTTTATCTTTTGGTTTTTTGAAATTTTTAATTATTTTAGCCGACATCTCCTTTTCATTATTTACTACTTCTGAAATACTATAATTTTTTAAAAGTTCATAAACTTCTTTGAAGTTGTAGATATAAGGACCATGAAATATTTGGCAGCCAATTTTAGCTGCTTCTATTGGATTTTGACCGCCCACTAATTCAAGTTTTTTTATTAGTGATTTACCCACAAAAATGTTTTTACAATAACTAAAATATTTAGAGACAGAACCGAAAGAGTTAACAATTACAATCTCTGTATTGGAATTTACTTTGTCTTCGTTATTTAAGATTTGGCTCTGTAAGTTGTATCTATCTGATAATTTTTTGATATCTGAAACTCTACTAATATGTCTTGGTATAATAATAGTTAAAATTTTATTATATTCTTTTTTAATTTCTAAGTGAGTTTTTAAAGCGAAAAGCTCTTCACCTTCATGTGTACTTACTGCACACCAAGCTTTAAAATTATTTAAAATTTTTTTATTTTCCGCGTCAAGTGTTTCCATTTTATTTTTCACTGAAAATTTTAAATTACCTACATAATTTAAATTTCTTACCTGAAGTTGACTCAGGTTATTTTGTGACTCTTTACTTGACGCTAGACATAAGTCAAAATTATTAAAAACTCTTCTTGCAAAATTTGGAAAATTTTTCCATTTTTTTAAAGTTTTTTTTGTTATACGCCCGTTGAGAAGAGCAAGAGGTATTTTTTTTTCTTTTATTTTAAAAAGAATATTTGGCCAAATTTCTGAATCTACAAAACATATTAAATCAGGTTTCCAAACATTTAAAAAATGTTCAGAGAGATGGTTAACATCTAGAGGAAAAAAGCGATGGTTAATATTATTATATTTTTTTAATTTTCTCTCTAATAAGTTTGCAGAACTCAAAGTGACAGTAGTGATTAAAAAATCTATATTCTTATTTTTTAAATTTATTTTTTCTATTAAAGGTAAGATGCTTAAAACTTCACCTATACTAGCCGCATGAAACCAAAATAATTTATTTATACTATTTCTATTAGCTCTAAATTCAGATGGAAAAATTTTTTCTTTAAATCTAAATTTGTCCTCTTTCTTAAAAATTACTCGAAGATACGAAAAAATAACAAACAGTGGAAATAAAAAATTTGTTAAGCATCGATACAATAATAACATTAAATTTATTTTAATTGTTTTTGATACAACGATTTGTATTCCATACAATTTTTAATTAAAGACCCATGATTTCCAGAATCTATAATCTCACCATTATTTAATACAAATATTTTTTCAGCACTATGTATAGTCGACAATCTATGAGCAATAACTAAAGTTGTTTTATTTTTTGTTAAATTATTAATCGCATTTTGAACTATTTCTTCAGAATCTGCATCAAGAGAAGAGGTTGCTTCATCTAGAAGAATTATTGGAGCCTCTTTAAGAATAGCCCTTGCAATGGATATTCTTTGTTTTTGTCCTCCTGATAATCTTACACCGTTCTCTCCAACCATAGTCTCATATTTTTGAGGTAGTTTTTCTATAAATTCACTAGCAGCAGCAAATTTGCAAGCTCTTTCTAGTTCTTCTTCAGTAGCTCCCATGTTTGCGTATAAAATATTATTTTTTATTGTGTCATCAAATAGAATGACATCTTGACTTACTAGTGAAATATTTTTTCTCAAAGAATACAGTGAGATATTTTTAACTTCTTGCCCGTCTATTAAGATAGTTCCTTCTTGTGGGTCATAAAACCGTGGTAGTAAATTTATTATTGTGCTTTTTCCAGCTCCGCTATGTCCCACAAATGCTGTCATGCACCCACCGCTAATTTTTATATCGACGTTTTTAACTGCTTTCCTTTCTGTATTTTCATATTTAAAACTTACATTCTTAAATTCTATTTCACATTTATCTATTAAAAGATCAGAAAGCTTTTCATTATTTGCAATTTGAGGATATTTATCTATTACAGAAAACACTCTTTTAGCAGCAGCAGCACCTTGATAGGCAATCATGTTTATCGTAGCTAGCGAGCGTATTGGTTGGTACGCTAACATCATAGCAGCTAAAAATGAAAAAAAATTATTAACTTCTAGTTCTCCTGCATCTATTAATATTCCGGCATAAAAAATAAATCCAGCAATCATACAGCCTGTTAAAATTTCCATAATGGGAGTTGCTCTAATCAATATACTCATAATCTTAATATTTTTATTGACCATTTCAGTGATTACATTTTTTGCATTATTACTTTCAGTTTTTTCTTTTTGGTAAATCCTAATCATTCTTGAAGCTTTAAAAATTTCAGTCAGAAATGCGGTAAGTCTTCCTGAAATTTCACCAGCTTCACCAGTTGCTTTTCCTATTCTTTTACCTAGGCTTTTTGAAATAAACGCTGCTAAAGGCATCATAAAAATCGCAAATATTGCTAACTTCCAATTTTGGTAGAACATTAATGAAACCAATGTTATGATAGTAAAACTATCCTTCATTAGGTTGAGAACACCAGTGCTAACCAATTGAGTAATTTGACTGCAATCAAACATAATGTTTGAAATATACTTGCCAGAATGTCTGTTATCTAAAGTTTGGATGTCAGAATGCAAAATAGTATTAGCTATCTTTCCTTGAAATTCTCCTCCAATATTTGCACCAACTCTGAGGATATTTAGCCTTGCAAAATACAACGAAAGACCTTTTGCCGAAAATGCAATCATTATAGCTATAGGTATTAGCCAAGCCAAAGTTCTATCTTTGTCTATAAAAATTTTTTTGACGGCTGGGTCTAATAACCATGCAGTAGCAGCAGTACTAGCAGCAACTATTATTGAGAGACCAAGTGAAAGTAAAATTCTCTTAAAATATCTACTTATATATTCCCTGGAAAGGCGCTTGATTATAATTATTAGCTCATCTAATTTCATAATAATTTTTAGTTAATTAAAAGTATTCCAAAAAATAAAAAAAAACCAGAAAGATTATTTAATTTAAATGCCTCTAAACATTTTTTTGCGTCATTTTTCTTAAATTTTATTATTTGATATATTAGACTTAAGTTAAAAATCATAATTAAAAATGTGAAGTTGTTTAAACCATATAGATCATAAAATAAGCTAATTATTAAAAGAGAACTTAAAAAATAACAAATACTGACAAATAATTTAATATTTTTTTTAAATTTAATAGATGTTGATTTTATACCAATTATTTCATCATCTACAATGTCTTGAACTCCGTAAATAGTGTCATAACCCAATGTCCAAAATATGGCCGCCAAGTACAGTAAAACGATTTCACTAGAAATACCACCAGTCA
>Ga0307986_10002047_pt1 | contig 14499 bp, 13 predicted proteins | sample EllFjometageno82_FD_203170 | JGI IMG/M metagenome (GOLD analysis project Ga0307986, IMG submission 203170) | Marine microbial communities from Ellis Fjord, Antarctic Ocean - #82 | ecosystem: Environmental > Aquatic > Marine > Unclassified | place: Southern Ocean | collected 2014-10-09
AAAACCTTTAGTTGGATTGAACCATTTTACTTTTCCTTGTAGACTCATATTTATCTTCTTACTTATTGTTGTGTTACATTTATTACTTATAATTAAGTAATTCAGGCTTTGTTTAGAATTATTGAGGTTTTGTCAACTAAATTTACAGTATTAAATGACTAAATTCTTATTTGTTGTTAATTAGCATGGTCATATAAACAGAGTTGATATCATTTTTGTAGTGAGAAAAGGGTTCACATGTCTTAAAACCACTCTTATTAAATAAATTTCTAGCATTTGAGAAGAAATCACCAGCACCTGTTTCTAAACTTAATCTTTTAATATTTAGTTTTTTAGCCTCAAAAATTAAATGATTTATAACTTTTAAGCCATTGCCTTTACTTCTAAAATGGTCATTTACTCTTATTGATTTAAACTCACCATGCTCTTGATCTAGAAATTTTAAGGCGCCACTACCCATTAAATCATTTTTTTCCCATAAGCTCCAAAATTTAATAGAAGGATCTTTTAAGCCTGCTATATCAAGCACGTGAGCACTACCTTTGGGAGATACAGATCTTAATTCAATAAAATGCTTAACAAGAAGCTCATGAACTTTAGGATCATCAAAATTACCTTCTATTGATTTAAGCATTTGTTTGATATTTTAATTAATGAGTGTTGTTAAATGTCCCATTTTTCTTTTATCTTTAATTTTTTTCTTTAAATAATCAAAAAAAAACTCATTTTTTGTAAACTCTTTATTTCTATAAAGGGCAATTTGATCACCAATAATATTTATCATCTTAGCATTTGATATTTTTTTAAGTGGAATATTTTCTAATTTACAAATCGCTCTTATATGATTTTCAAATTGACTCACGTTGTATGCATTAATAGTTAAATGTCCAGAATTATGAACTCTTGGAGCTATTTCATTAACATAAAGATTATCATTTCTATCTATAAAAAATTCAACACATAAAGTTCCAACATATTTTAGCTCTTCAGAAATTTGCATTGCCCACAATCTTGATTGATCCAAAATTTTATCACTAATTTCAGCTGGTATTTTAGAATACCTTAATATTTGGTTTTCATGAGTGTTTTCAATAGGTTCATAGATTTCATATTTTTGTGTACTAAATCTTGTAATGATTATTGAAATTTCTTTTTTTAATTTAACTAATTTTTCTAAAATATACCCTTTTGAATAATCAACATCCAAAGAAACTACATTTTCTAAATTTTTAACAGCATACTGCCCTTTACCATCATAACCTAAAGTTACAGTTTTTAGTAAACCTGGTAACAAATCCCCTACTGAATCCATTTCAGATTTTTTTTCAATAGATACGTACCTTGTTGTTCTTATATTCAATTTATTGATAAAATCTTTTTCTGCTAATCTGTGTTGAATTATTCGGTTTACGGAAGGTTTTGGCAAAACTGGTTTACTCTTATTAATTTCATTAAGTGTTTCATAAGGAATATTTTCAAATTCATAAGTAATAATATCCACCTTATTTACAAATTCATTTATTTTACTCTGATCATTATACTCTCCATAAATAAACTCATTAGAAAAATTTTGTGCAGGCGCATCAACATCATCAGAAAAAATAACAGTCTTAATTTCTAACTTATTTGCAGCTACGGCAAGCATGCTACCAAGCTGACCTCCACCAATAATACCTAGGGTTGGCTTAAACATATTTAATAATTATTTTGGTTTTTTTTTAACAGCCTTACTTTGACTTAGACGCCACTGATTCAATTTTTTTTTGATTTTTATATCATTAATTGCAATAATAGATGCAGCTAATAAGGCAGCATTAATTGCACCATCTTCTCCAATTGCTAATGTTCCAACAGGAATACCTTTTGGCATTTGAGCAATTGATAAAAGACTATCAAGACCTTTAAGTTTTTTACTCTCAATCGGAACTCCCAATACAGGCAATGAGGTAAGAGCTGAAATCATTCCTGGTAAATGTGCAGATCCTCCAGCACCAGCTATGATCACGCTAATATCATTTTTTTCAGCACTCATAGCGTATTGAAACATTCGATCTGGTGTTCTATGAGCAGATATAATTTTTGTTTCAAATTTTATATCTAATTTTTTAAGTACTTTTTGACAAAATACCATAGTTTTGTAGTCAGACTGGCTGCCCATTACAATTGATACTTTTTTAGATTTATTTTTAGTCATTTATTATAATTCTAGCCCAACACAAATTGTTATTTCAAATTAAGCTTAAGATTTCAATAAAATTAATAGAATTTATCCAACTTATTGATATTCTTTAAACCAAAAGAGATCATGATAAATTTTAAAATTGATAATTTACAATATTGTAATTGGTCAAGAGAAATCTTTAAAATTAATAGGCAGGCAGGACTTGACGCTATACATGTGACTATTGTTTACCATGAAGACTTTGATGAGTTAAAAACAGTAATAAATAATTGGAAAAATAATTTTTTAAATAATTCAGACTTAATTTTTCATGGTAAAAGTTTTAAAGATATTGAGAAGGCTAAATCTGAAAATAAAACAGCTATATTTTTTGGTTTTCAAAATTGCTCACCTATAGAAGATGACATAGGTTTAGTTGAAAAAGTTTATGAGTTAGGATGTAGATTTATGCAACTCACTTATAACAACCAGTCATTACTGGCAACAGGATGCTATGAAAGTATAGACAGTGGAGTTACTAATTTTGGTAGAGAGGTAATTAAAGAAATGAATAGATTAGGTCTTGTAATTGACATGTCTCATTCAGCAGAGAAAAGTACAATTGATGCAATTGAGATAAGCGAAAAGCCTATTGCAATAACACATGCAAACCCAACTTTTTGGCACGCTGCAAAAAGAAATAAATCAAATAAATTATTAAAAATTTTATCAGAAAATAAAGGAATGCTAGGGCTTTCACTTTACCCTCATCATTTAAAAAATGGTACAAATTGTACGCTTGAGAGTTTTTGTGAAATGACAGCAAAAACAGCTGAAATTATGGGGACAAAAAATATTGGTATTGGATCTGATTTATGCCTTAATCAACAAGATAGCGTTGTTGAGTGGATGAGAAATGGAACTTGGACAAAAGCTAAAAATTTTGGCGAAGGTTCAAAAAATACACCTGGTTTTCCAAAACAACCAGACTGGTTTTTAGATGCACGTGGTTTCATAAATTTAGAAAGTGGTTTAAAAAAAATAGGATTTAATGAGGAAGAGGTAAATGGAATTTTAGGAAATAATTGGTATAATTTTTATAAGGGATTGAATTAGTGAAAGTTGAATTAAGAGACCCAAATATTGTGATGAAACTATCTAAGCTAGGATCTTTTCATCAGTCAAAACTATCATTTTTGAGAAGTTTTCTAAAAGAATTTAAGGATTGGGAGTACAAAAGAGATTTATTTGAATTGAATACATTAGGTTTTGGAACCGCAATCTATTCATTTAAAAAAAATAATAGAGTTTACTCATTAATTTGTTTTGCAAATCAATTAGATAAAAATGAGAGATCAGACAGAGTTATAGCAACTAAATGGGATGCTGCTTTTACTCTTCACGATGGTGTACCGTCAAAACAAGATATTGAAAGGTTAAGAAATGAAGTTCCCAAGCAAGAGGTTGGAAGACTTTCCTATAAGGAACTAGCGCTATCTAGAGCAAACAAATCGGTTCGAGTATTCAATCATGTTGTAGACAGTTTAAGTGAAGGTAAACAGCCAGATATTTCGTTACTTTCAAATGTAGGCTATTTATATAGAACAACAGCTGTTTATGGATCAGGTAAATTTGGATTAGCTGATAGGTTTAGAATAAAAGATAGAGAAGAAATTTATGGACCATTTAGACTTGAAATGATGTTGGTTTATTTAGTTAGGCAATTTACATTTGACCAAGTTAACTATGTGGCAAAAAATAAAAACCCAAAAAAAGCGGTTAGTTTAGACCCTGAGATTTGTAGAAGTCTTGGAATTGGCAATTCTACTGGTCTAGGAATGGCGCCATTTATTGTTAATCACCCCACACTTTTAAATAATTGGATTTTAGCTAGAGAAACGGCATTAAAAGAAATTAGAGAAATCGAAAAAATAGAAAAAAAAGATAGTGATTTATTTACAGCGTATTTAAAGAAATCTATCAAAAATATTACTTCCTGGAATACAGACAGCGAATATCAACAAAAAAAAATTAAATCTTTACTAAAAGATTTAAATAATTTTATTAGTTTTATAGATAAAGATTTTAATTTTTCTAATGAATTTGCATTTAATGAAATCTATTTATGGCTGGAAAATAATTCAGGAGATGAATGTATAGAATATATAGTCTCAATGATGATGGAGCCATATGATAAAATAATTAATCCTTTAATTAAGAAAATGAGTTCAGAGGAAGATCGATATTTTGATATACCAACCAATCGCACTGTAATTGAATTAAAAGATATTTTAGAAAGTAAATATAAAAAAATATTAAAAATAGATTTTTCAAAAAGTGAAAATAATCAAAATTTTTGGTTTATTTCTAAAAATAAGGAGGAGCCTAGATTAGCTGATAGATTTAAAGAAAAAGGATCTGATTTAGAGCAACCACTAGCTATCGCCAGAGATATTAAAAAATTATATGAAACCTTATCAATTTCAAAAAATAGCTGTACGATGGACAAATTTTTATTGGAAAATAATCATTTAAGACACGTTGTAAGAAGAGCATTTATAGTTGAAAAATTTCCTTATTCAGAAATACAAGATAATACAATTAGTAAATCCATAGTTCCTATTGATATGCTTAGATTAAAGCTATCATTCTTTGGTGCTCTTAAATTTGACCCAAGGTCAAACAAGTGGTTAAGAATATGTATGTTTCAAGGAGCGCCATTACCAGAACAATTAGAAAATTTTGATGATGGTTGGGTTTATAATTCTTTAAATTAGATGAAGTCATTAAGTGAAATAGATATGGTATCAAAAAGAGCAAGTAGAGCAGCTGGCTTTGACTGGGGTATAGCTGAAGAGGTTGGAAAAAATACTAGAATGTTAGAACTGTTAGGAATATCTGGTATTAAAAATCTGAATTATTATTTCAAAATAAGATACGGTAAAAAATTTGAAAGCATAAAACTTTTAAGTAAAGAAAATAAGAAAACGCAACTTGAATATTGTCCAATTATTGCTGGGGTAAATTTTTTAGACCAAGTTAGATCGTTAGAAAATTTAAATGAGATAAAGTTTCACAATATAGCATTTCCAATACTTTTTTTACCCTTTATAAGTAGAGCTTCCAAGATCGTAGGGAAAAAAATACTTCTAAAAATAGATAATAAGGAATTTTTATTAAATTATAACAAAAGTATATATTCAAACTTTTTAAATGATGAAATTATAACAATAGGAAATATTATTGTGATTAAATTTTTAGATAATATTGATTCATTTAGAGAAAATGAATGGAAAGAGCTTTATAAGCTTTCCGAAAATACTTTTGTTGAAGAAAATGATAGTTTAAAACAAGGTGCTGCTGGTGCTGGTCTAAATGATAATGATTAAAATAACAATCAAGACATTATCAGTCATAATTTTACTTTTGATTTTAATAATTTTTTACTTAAGCTTTTTTGGAATAAAAACTGATAAATTTAATGATAATATTACAAATAAAATTTTAAAAATTAATAAAAATGTAAACTTAAAACTAGAAAAGGTTAATTTTTTATTAGATCCATATAACTTTACCGTTAATGTCATGACCGTAAATCCAAAAATTTATTTTGAGGATAATCAATTAGAAATAAAAAGTATAAAAACAAATATATCCCTGAAAGCTCTATTAGACAGACAATTTTTGATAGATGACTTGAAAATCTTAACAAATGAAATCAAGATTAACGATGCAATTTTGTTAGCAAAATCTTTTAGAAATTCTACAGAATTGTTTTTATTAAATAGATTTATTAAAGATGGATATTTAACATTAGATATCAAATTAAATTTTGATAAAGCAGGAAATATAAAGCCTGATTATCAAATAAATGGATTTATTAAAAAAGGAGAATTTAAGTTTTTAAGTCAATTTAAAATCAAAAATTTAAATTTTAATTTTGAAATAAATAAAAATCAATACTCTTTAACTGAAATCAAAACTGAACTTAATGGTATAAAATTATTGTCTCAATTAATTCAAATCAATGAAAGAAAAGATCTTTTTTTAGTCAAAGGAAATATCGCTACTATGGAAAAAAACCTTGATGTAGAGGAATTAAGTATTCTGCTAGGTAGCTTTTTGAAAAATTTAGATATAAAAAATATTAGATTGAGTACAGCTAATAATTTTTCTTTTAATTTAAATAAAAAATTAAAATTTAATGATCTTAATATCGAATCTCAAGTTATTCTAAATCAATTAGACATTAGAAAGAATTCATTAATTTTGAAATCTTATTTGCCTGTTTTTAATGAGACGATCAAATTTGAAAATCATAAAATAAAAATCAAATATAATAAAAAAAATTTTGATATTAATGGAAATGGCAAAGTATTAATTGATAAAAAATCTGATTCAATAATTTATCAAGTATCAAAAAGAAATAATAAATTTCTTTTTGATACTAAGTTAAATCTTAAAAATAAAAAAATAATAATAGATTTTTTAGATTATGAAAAAAAAGAAGGTATAGATTCTTCTATTTCAATAAAAGGAAATTTTGAAAAGGATAATAAAATTTTATTTGACTCAATTTCTTTTAAGGAAAAGAATAATAAATTTTTAGTTAAAAATCTAAATTTAGATAAAGACTATAAAATTTCAAGTATTGATGTTTTAGATGCTAATTATTTAAATAATGAAAACCTCAGAAATCAATTTATTTTAAAAAGAAATAAATCAAATTATACTATAGTAGGAGAAAGTTTTGATGCCACTAAATTAATTAACACAATAGTAGATGGCGAAGATAAAAACTCACCCATATTTACTAATTTTAATTCTATTATTAATATTAAAATTAATAAAACTTATATTGATAAAATTAATTTTATAAAAAACCTTTCTGGAGTTTTAAACTTTAAAAATAATGAAATTATTGAAGCAAAATTAGATTCTATTTTTTCTAATCAGGAAAAAATTAATTTATTAATTTCAATTAATAATAAAAAAGAAAAAATTACAAGACTTACTACTAACTATCCAAAACCATTGATTAAAAGATATAGTTTTATCAAAGGATTTGAGGATGGGTATTTGAACTATTATTCTGTTAAAAAAAATGGAGTATCTAACTCATTACTGGTCATTGACAATTTTAAAGTTAAAGAAGTGCCAGTATTTGCAAAGCTTTTAAGTTTAGCTTCCCTTCAAGGAATAGCTGATCTATTAACAGGAGAAGGTATAAGGTTTTCTAATTTTGAAATGAGATTTTCTAACGAAAAAAAATTAACAACAATTGAAGAATTGTACGCAATTGGACCAGCTGTTTCAATATTAATGGATGGGTATATTGAATCTAAAAAAACGATCAGTTTGAGAGGAACACTGGTACCTGCTACTACTATTAATAGATCTATATCTTCTATACCCTTATTAGGAAAAATTTTAGTAGGAAAAAAAACAGGTGAAGGAGTTTTTGGTGTTAGCTTTAAGATTAAAGGCCCACCAAAAGATTTAAGTACCACAGTAAATCCTATTAAAACATTAACACCAAGATTTATAACCAGAACTTTAGAAAAGATTAAAAAGAATTAAGATAATTCAATCTTGATATGTCTTTTTTTGCCAAGTGATAGTTTTATTAAGTTATTTTTAAATAGATCTTTAGTAATTATTAGCTTTTCATCATCAATAACTTGATTGTTAATTCTAATGCCATTGCCATTAATCAGCCTTTTAATTTCACTTTTTGAATTTTCTAATTTTGTTAAGAGTATTAAATCTACAAGTGTGATTCTATTTTTTAGTTGATTTTGATTTATTGAAACTGAAGGTAGGTTATCCCCTAATGAGTTATCAGTAAAAGTTAGTTTTGCTGTTTCTTCACTTTTTTTTGCTTCTAATTCACCATGCAACATTCCGGTTGCTTTATTGGCCAGTAAAATTTTTAATTCATTAATATTATTGTTTTTAATTTTTTCAATTTGGTCGATATCTAAATCTGTAAAAATCTTAATGAACTTCAAAACATCTCTATCATCTATATTTCTCCAGAATTGCCAATAATCATAAGGAGAAAGAAATTTTTTATCTAACCAGACAGCACCAGATTCTGTTTTCCCCATCTTAGCACCAGATGCCAATGTTATTAATGGTGTAGTCAAACCATAAACATAATTATTAGAATGTCTTTTTATTAAATCTACACCATTTACAATATTGCCCCATTGATCAGATCCACCAATTTGAAGCTTACAGTTTTCTATTTTATTAAGTTCTAAAAAATCATAAGCTTGCAATATCATATAGTTAAATTCCATATAACTTAATGACTGCTCCCTTTCCAGTCTTGTTTTTACACTATCAAAACTTAACATTTTATTAATTGTAAAATGTTTTCCTATATCTCTTAAAAAAGAAATGTAATTCAAATTTTTGAGCCAAGAATAATTATTAACAAAAATAGGTCTAGTTTTAGGATTTTTTTTGTCTAAAAAATTTTTTAAAATTTTTTCTATATTGCTACTATTTTTTTCAATTTCTTTTTCTGATAAAATTGTTCTTGTTTTATCTTTGCCAGAAGGATCTCCTATTCTCGTTGTTCCACCTCCTAATAATACAATTGGACGATGACCATGTTTTTGTAATAATCTTAAACACATGATTTGTAGTAAACTGCCAACATGAAGACTCTCTGCTGTACAATCAAATCCTATATAGGCATTAATTTTTTCTTTATCCAGTAGCTTGGATAAATTTTCCTCCCCAGTACACTGATAAAAGAAACCTCTTTCTTTAAATTCTGTTAAAAATTTATTCATAAATATGCTAACTACAATATACAATATTTATTAAAAAAAAATAAGAATGGAAAAAATTTATACATCTTTAGGATTAATGAGTGGAACCTCAATGGATGGAATTGATGCTTCTATTGTTAGATCGGATGGAGAAGATAAATATGAGGTAATTTTTGATCAATACTTTAAATATGACGAGGAAATATATGTAGAATTGGTTGATATCAGGAATAAAATTAATTCTCCTAGAGATTTAGAGATTAATTCAAATTCGTTAGATGTAATAGAGAAAAAAATTACATTGTTTCATGCGAATTCATGTAAAAAAATTATTAAAGATTCCCTCTCAAATATAGATTTAATTGGATTTCACGGACAAACTATATTTCATAATGCAAATGAAAAAATTTCAAAACAACTTGGTGATGCTAATTTACTATCAGCGTTATTAAAGAAAAAAGTTGTCTATAATTTTAGAGAAAATGACATGCTTAATGGTGGCCAGGGAGCACCATTGGTGCCTATTTTTCATCAATTATTAGTCAATCAAAATAAAATTAACTTACCAGTATGTATTTTAAATATTGGAGGCATAGCAAATATAACAATAGTTTCTTCTAAAGATTTTAATGATTTAAAAAGTTATGATATTGGACCAGGCAATTGTTTATTGGATGATTGGACAAGAAAAAATAGCAAACAAAGATTTGATGATAATGGGGAACTAGCTAAAGCAGGAAAAACTGATGAAATAATTTTAAATCAAGCAATTGATAATTTTAATAATATAAAAAATAATAACAAGCTCTCTTTTGATATCAAAGATTTTGATTTAAATTTTGTGCGTGGGCTTTCATTAGAAGATGGTCTTTCAACTCTTACTGATTTTACAGCCTCCATAATCTATTACTCAATTATTACTTCAGTTAATCTCAACAAAGATAAAGAATTAAATATACTCATTTGTGGGGGAGGTAGAAAAAACTCATCTTTAATTAATAGTATTAAAAATAAACTCCCATCTAATGTGAATCTTTGTCTAATAGATGATTATAAAATCGATGGTGATTTTATAGAATCACAAGCTTTTGGATATCTTGCAATCAGGTCTTTTTTAAAAAAAACAATATCTTTTCCTAAAACAACTAATGTTAAGAAACCTTGTTCTGGTGGGGTCTTAATTAAAAACTATTAAAATAAAGCAGATTCTTTTTTAATATACTTATCTAAAATTTTTATTAAGACATCTTCAGTTTTATTAAAAAAATGATTAGCATCATTTATTGATTGAAAATCGACCTTAATTCCTTTTTGAGCGCTTAACCTTTTATTTAGATCAGAAATAAACTCTACAGGTACAAGTTCATCATTTTTACCATAAATCATTAAGCCTGAAGTTGGGCAAGGAGATAAAAATGAAAAATCATATACATTGGGCTGAGGAGATATAGCAACAAATCTATTTATCTCAGGTCTTCGCATAAGTAACTGCATAGCAATTAGTGAACCAAAAGAAAATCCTGAAACCCAACACTGTGAGTTGTCAAAATTTTCTCTCTCTAGCCAATCTAAAGCTGCAGCTGCATCCGCTAATTCACCTTGACCATTATCAAACTCACCATCACTTTTTCCAACACCTCTAAAATTTACTCTACAAACTGAAAAATCATTCTCCATAAATGTATGAAATGTATCCACTACAACTTTATTATTCATTGTTCCACCATATTGAGGATGAGGTTGTAGTACCAATGCAATTGGTGATGTAATTTTTTCACTCTTATAATACTTGGCCTCCATTCTTCCAGCAGGACCAGGTATAAAAACTTCTACGATTTTGTTATCCATAAATGTTATTGATTATTATTCTCAAAAAAAAATAGATTTATCATAACTAAGCGACAATATGTTAACTTTTTTAAGTAATCTATACTTGACTAATTTAGTCAGGTTTGTATAAAAAGCCCAACAAACAAGGGTAAATATGAAATTAACATCAAAAGGTAGATATGCAGTAATGGCATTGGCTGATTTAGCTCTGTTTAATAGTATTAATCCGGTGTCATTAAGGGATATATCGTTAAGACAAGGAATATCTTTAGATTTTCTTGAGCAGATTTTTTCAAAATTAAAAAAACATAGCATAGTCAAAAGCATTAGAGGAACTAACGGTGGATACATCTTAAATAAAGACCCTATTGAAATTAAGTTAGCAAATATACTTAATGCTGTAGATGAAGAGGTTAAAACAGTTCAATGTAAAAAAGAGTCAAAAAAAGGATGTAATAGTAAGACATCTAAATGTATTACTCATAATTTGTGGGATGAATTAGAAGTACATATCAATTATTTTTTTGAAAAAAAAAATTTAAAAGATCTTATAAGCAACAACTCTATAAATAGAAATTAAGATGGATACTAGAGAAAAAGAAATAGAAAAATTAAAAGATTATAAATATGGGTTTTCAACTGATATTGAAAGCATAACAGCACCTAAGGGATTAAACGAAGACGTAATTAAATTTATTTCGAATATTAAAAAAGAACCTAAGTGGATGCTTGATTTTAGATTAAAAGCATTTGAAAGATTCAAACAATTAAAAGAACCTGATTGGCAAAAACCAAAATATCCAAAAATAGATTATCAGGATTTATATTATTATTCAGCACCTAAAAGTATGGATGATAAACCTAAAAGTTTAGATGAATTAGATCCAAAACTTTTAGAAACATATAAAAAGCTTGGCATCCCTCTTCAAGAACAAGCAAGATTGAATGGTATTGCTGTAGATGCAGTATTTGACTCAGTCTCAGTTGCAACAACTTTTAGAGAAGAATTATCTAAGCTAGGAATTATCTTCTGCCCTATATCAGAAGCAATTCGAAATCATCCTAAACTAGTTAAAAAATATCTAGGATCTGTAATTCCTACAACTGATCACTTTTTTGCTACTCTTAATTCTGCTGTTTTTACTGATGGTTCATTTGCCTACATACCAGAAGGTGTAAGATGTCCAATGGAATTGTCAACTTACTTTAGGATAAATGCTTCAAACACAGGTCAGTTTGAAAGAACTTTGATTATTGCTGATAAAGGAAGTTATGTAAGTTATTTAGAAGGTTGTACAGCTCCTATGAGAGATGAAAATCAATTGCATGCTGCTAATGTAGAGTTGATAGCACTAGACGATGCTGAAATAAAATATTCTACAGTTCAAAATTGGTATCCAGGAGATAAAGATGGAAAAGGTGGAATATATAATTTTGTTACTAAACGAGGTTTGTGCAAAGGTAAAAATTCTAAAATTTCATGGACACAAGTAGAAACAGGATCTGCTATTACCTGGAAATATCCAAGTTGCATATTAAAAGGAGATAATTCAGTTGGAGAGTTCTATTCAATTGCAATTACAAATAATCATCAAAAAGCTGATACAGGCACAAAAATGATCCATTTAGGTAAAAATACTAAGAGTAAAATTATTTCAAAAGGAATAAGTGCAGGATTTTCAGATATGACTTACAGAGGCCTTGTCGATATTTCCTCCAAAGCATCAAATTCTAACAATTATACTCAATGCGACTCGTTATTAATGGGTAATAAGTGTGGAGCACATACAGTTCCATATATTAAAAATAAAAACTCAGAGTCAAATATTGCTCACGAGGCAACAACTTCAAAGATAAGTGAAGAACAATTACATTATTGTCAGCAAAGAGGTTTAAGCCAAGAAGAGGCAGTTGGATTAATAGTGAATGGATTTTGTAAAGAGGTATTACAACAGCTACCGATGGAATTTGCCGTAGAAGCTCAAAAGCTAGTTGGTATTAGCTTGGAAGGAAGTGTTGGCTAATGTTAAAGATAAATAAATTAAACGCAAAGATAGATAACAAAGAAATTTTAAAAGGGCTTTCTCTTGATATAAACCCAGGAGAAGTCCATGCTATAATGGGTCCAAATGGATCTGGAAAAAGCACGTTATCAAATATTTTATCAGGTAAAAAAGGATATGAAGTTTCAGGAGAGGTTTTTTTTGAAAATAAAAATTTATTTGATTTAGAAACAGAAGAAAGAGCACACAAAGGTATTTTTTTAGCTTTTCAATATCCTTTGGAAATTCCTGGAGTTAATACGAATATTTTTTTAAAAACTTCATTAAATGCAGTAAGAAAAGCAAGAGGTGAAAAAGAGCTTGATGCTATCGAGTTTTTAAAATTAGTAAAAGAAAAAGCAAAAGAACTTAGGTTTGATGAAGAAAAATTAAATCGACAATTAAATGTTGGTTTTTCTGGTGGAGAAAAAAAGAAAAATGAAATTTTACAAATGTCATTACTGGCACCAAAGTTATCAATTTTAGATGAAACAGACTCAGGATTAGACATTGATGCTTTAAAAATTGTTGCTGATGGGGTTAATACTTTAAGAGATAAGAAAAATTCTTTTCTAATAATTACCCATTACCAGAGACTACTAGATTATATTAAACCTGATTTTGTGCACGTATTAAAGAATGGAAAAATTATCAAATCTGGTGGAGCAGAATTAGCATTAGAACTAGAAAAAAAAGGATATGAAAGTTTTTAACTTAATGAAAGAACAACTTCAAACAGATTTTAATAATATTATGAAAACCTCAAGTTTTACTAAAAAAGATATTGAACTTAAACAAAACTCTTTGAATGAATTTATAAAAAGAGGTTTTCCAAACAAAAGACAAGAAAACTGGAAATTTTCTGATTTAAATCAAATAATTAAAAAAAATATTGGTGATCTTAGTTTTTATAACGATTATTCATTATCAAATAAGATTGACACATCAGTATTCATTGATGAGCTAGAACATAACAAGATTGTCTTTATAAATGGTAGGATCGAAAAAATTGATTTTGACTATGAAAAAAAAGATAAGATAGAAATAATTGATGAACCAGAAATTGACAATAGGTCAAATAATATTAACTCTTTAATTGATTTAAATAAGGCTTTTACCAATAAATCTTATAAAATCTTGGTTAAAAAAGATTATAGATTAGTAAAACCCTTAATAATTTATCACATAACAAATAATAAGATTAAGTCCAAAAACATAAATTTAAACTTAGATTTTCAATTAGAGGAAAATAGTTCTCTAAGAATAATAGATTTATTTAACGACAACTCAGAAAAAATTTTTTTAAATATTTTTTATAATTTTGATTTGAAGCAAGATGCAATTTTAAAAAATTATAAAATTGATAAAATAAAAAATAAGAATATGAAATATTCTTTTAATAATATTGAACAAGCAGCCAATAGCGTATCTGAAACATTTATTTTATCATCAGGATCACAATTTTTTAAGAATGAGATTAATTGCAATTTAAAAGGTAAATATTCATCAGCATTTATAAATGGTATTTTTTCACTTTCTGATGATAGGCATCACGAAGTTAGAACGACCATAAATCACTTAACAGAAAATACTAAAAGTTATCAATTAATTAAGAGTGTTCTAGATGACAGTTCTAAAGCTGTATATCAGGGAAAAATATTTGTTAACTCAGAAGCACAAA
>Ga0307986_10002053_pt1 | contig 14482 bp, 12 predicted proteins | sample EllFjometageno82_FD_203170 | JGI IMG/M metagenome (GOLD analysis project Ga0307986, IMG submission 203170) | Marine microbial communities from Ellis Fjord, Antarctic Ocean - #82 | ecosystem: Environmental > Aquatic > Marine > Unclassified | place: Southern Ocean | collected 2014-10-09
CCTCTTGGAATACACGCATGTCATTTTTTCCTTCAAAAACAGTTGCTTCAATATAGTTTCCTTTTTCTAAACCGCTATTCAGTTTAGCGACATTTCCTCCTGCTAGAACTTTGGCACCTTCTTTCTTGCCTAAATCTAAATAAGATTTTATTTTTTCCATTTGTTCTAGAGAAGCTTGCGCTCCTAACATAGTGTCCATCTGTAAAGGATTACCTTGTTTGACTGCTTTCACTCTTTCTAAGGCTCTCTTCATGAATTTATCATAAATAGATTCTTGAATTAAAGCTCTGCTCGGACAAGTACAAACTTCTCCGTTGTTAAGCGCAAACATAGTAAAACCTTCTAAACATTTATCAAAAAATGCATCATCTTTATCCATGACATCTTCAAAGAATACGTTCGGAGATTTTCCTCCTAACTCTAATGTTATTGGAATTATATTTTGTGCAGCGTATTGCATGATTAAACGTCCGGTAGTTGTCTCACCTGTAAAAGCAATTTTTCTAATTCTTTTAGATGATGCTAAAGGTTTTCCCGCTTCTAAACCATAACCACTAACAATATTTAAAACACCCGGTGGCAATAAATCTCCAATTAGTTCCATTAAAAGTAAGATAGATGCCGGTGTTTGTTCAGCCGGTTTTAATACAACACAGTTTCCTGCGGCCAAAGCTGGTGCAAGTTTCCACGTAGCCATTAAAAGTGGAAAGTTCCAAGGTATAATTTGTGCAACTACACCAAGCGGTTCTGGAACATGATAAGAGTATTCGTCATTACTTATCTCGCCTATAGAACCTTCTTCAGCTCTAATTACACCTGCAAAGTATCTCCAGTGGTCTACGACTAAAGGTAAATCTGCAGCCATACATTCTCTGATTGGCTTCCCATTATCAAGACATTCTGCTGTTGCTAATAAGTTTAAATTTTTTTCAATTACATCCGCTATCTTTAAAAGAATATTAGATCTCTCTCCTATAGAAGTTTTTCCCCATGTAGGAAAGGCAGCATGTGCTGCGTCTAAAGCAAACTCAACATCTTTTTCATTCGATCGTGGGACCTGGCAGATGACTTCATTTGTAATTGGTGTTGTATTGTCAAAATATTTACCAGATTTTGGTTCTACAAATTTTCCACCTATAAAATTTCCATACTTAGATTTAAAAGGAAATTTAACTTTTAGATGTGATGTATCTATGGAAGATGACATTTTCGTACTTTTAGTCTGTGCACTCATTATATCTCCTTTTTATTTTTATTAAATTTAACTACACTCTTAATTTCCAATATACAGAAAATTTTACTGTAATGTAATTTCTGGTTGTATTTTATTTTTTTAAAAAAGATTAAAATAAGGGGCACGAAAGACCCGTTAAGGCCTTTCGTTGAGATAACGACTGTAATATTTATTTTTTTTCTGTGTCAGTTGGTACTTTTTTTTCAACTATTTCTTTTGAATCTTCAACTAGAACTTTCTTATCTTCAAGTTTACTTTCAGAGTCTTTATCTTTAGCAACAGGATTTCCATCGAGTGCTTCTCTTATTGCTGTAGCCTGATCCCTGATTGTTTTTTCAATTTCTTCAGCAGCTTTAGGATTTTGTTCTAAAAAGATTTTAGCATTTTCTCTGCCTTGTCCAATTTTTTCACCTTTGTAGGCATACCAAGCACCTGCTTTTTCTACGACACCGGCTTTAACACCAAGATCTACGAGTTCACCTGTCTTGCTAATTCCTTTGCCATACATAAGATCAAATTCTACTACCTTAAATGGTGGTGCTACTTTATTTTTAACTACCTTAACTCTAGTTGAGTTTCCAATAATTTCATCTTTGTCTTTTATTGCACCAATTCTTCTAATGTCGAGTCTTACAGATGAGTAGAATTTTAGTGCATTTCCGCCTGATGTCGTTTCAGGGTTTCCAAACATAACACCAATTTTCATTCTTATTTGGTTTATAAAAATAACCATTGTATTTGATTTAGAAACAGAACCGGTTATTTTTCTTAAAGCTTGACTCATTAGTCTTGACTGAAGTCCAACGTGATGATCTCCCATTTCACCTTCTAATTCAGCTTTCGGCGTAAGAGCAGCAACAGAGTCAATAACAAGTACTGATATTGACCCAGACTTAATTAACGTGTCAGCTATTTCTAAAGCTTGTTCTCCTGTATCTGGTTGTGAAATTAATAACTCACTAGTTTTAACGCCTAATTTTTTTGCATAAATAGGATCCAGTGCATGCTCTGCATCAACAAATGCACATATTCCACCTTTTTTTTGAGCTTCTGCTAATACTTGAAGTGCTAATGTTGTTTTTCCTGATGATTCTGGTCCATAGACCTCAATAATCCTACCTTTAGGTAAGCCTCCGATTCCAAGAGCTAAATCTAAGCTTAGAGAGCCTGTTGATACTGACTCAATATCTAGTGCTTGTTGTTGGCCAAGTTTCATTACTGAACCTTTACCGAAATTTTGGTCTATTTGGCTAATAGCAGCTTCTAAAGCCTTGTTTTTTTCTTTTAACTCTTGTTCTTTTTTATTGTCTGATTTTACTACTTTTAAGTTATTTTTTATCATTTTTATCCTTTTTTTTTGATCGAATCGTTAAATACAATGTACACACTTTGTTCTTTCTTCACAAGTATTAAAAATTAACACAAAAAACTTAGGTTATTTAAGATTTTTTAAGATTTTCTAACGTTAGTTCGCCAATGACGGCTAAGAGCTCAAACTTAGATACAACAAAATCTCTTTGTGCTTTTGCGTTGCTTATTCTTGCGTTTAAGAGAAGACTCCTGGATTGAATAACTTCTAATGTTGTTCGTGTACTTCCAGAGTCATATTCCAATGTAATGCCTTCATTCGCAATTTCTGCCGCCTTTACCTGGGCTTGAGTGGCTCTTAAAACACTTTCAGATGATTGGTAGGCAGACCATGAATTTGCAGTGTCTGTTTTTACTTCATTTATTGTATCTTGTAGGAGTAGGTTGCTTTGTTCTTTTTTAAATTGTGATTTTTTAAGTGAAGAATAGTTCTTGCCCCCTTTGAAAAGCGGGATAGTAACTGTCGCCTTAAGAGTTTCTTTGTCTATTTCGTTGACGGAAGAACTAAAATCTTTATTTTGAGACTGTGTATAGTTAATTGATGCAGATGGAGAAAATTTAGATTTTTCTATATCTATATTTTTTTCTGATATTTTATAATCTAGTTTTGCAAGAAGTAGCTTTGGATTATTTTTTTCTGAAAAATTAAAGGAGTCATTTAAATTTTTCGGAAAATTTAAGCTAATATCTTTAATGAAATTATTTTTTATAATTTTTTTCGGAGCAGGCAATCGAATTATTCTTTCAAAATTACTTTTTGCTGTTAAAAGCTCAGTTTCTGCAGCAATAAACTTTGCGTTTGCTCCGGCGAGAGATGACTCTGATTGAGCTAGATCAGTTAATGTAATTTCACCTTTTTGTAGACGTGCACTATCAGATTCAACTTGTCTTTCAAATAAATCAACATTTGCTAAATTAAATTTAGTATTTTTAGTCTTATAAATTAAATCATAATAAGCAGTAGCCGATTTTAATAAAATTTGTTGTTCGGTGTTTTTGAGATTAAGTGCAGCTTTATCTGATTCTAGTTTAGATTTTTTTATTGAATTATAACCCTGAAAACCTTGAAATATTTTTTGATCAATAGAAACTGACTGTGTTTCAGCAGTGTTGCTATTACTGGGCAATGAGTCTCCAGTCTGGTTCGTTCTATTAGAATTTTGTTGGCTGCTTTGACTGCCTGAGATAGAAATACTGGGGAAGAAGTCACTTCTTGAAATATTTATATTTTCTTTAATAGCTTTGTAGTTTTCTCTTGAAGCATTTAATACTGGGTTACTTTTATAGGCGCTTTCTAGATAAATTAAAAATTCAGTAGCTGAAAGTACATTTGGGCTAAGAAACATAAATATAAAAATAATAATAGATTTCATTTTAATTAAATTTAATTTTATTAAACCTGTGTTTTTTGTCTAAATAAAGCACTGCATAGGCTCTTTTTGTTAAACCTACAAGCATTTGCTTAGTTATTCGCTCGTAATACATAATAAAATTTTTTATCTGAGCCGGAGACATAATTTTTTTACTTTTAGATGTCAATTGAAGTTTTTTTTCTTGTAACAATCTCCATTTATAAACACATTCAAAATTTGGAACTTTTAAAAAAATCAATCTATCTATCCTGCTGAAAATTTCTGCATACTCATTATGTAATTCGTAATTAACTCTTGATCTCCATATTAGGTTTGTGTCATGTTTTTCCTCCAGGATATTAATTGACTTTTTTAAATATTTTTTTTTTTGTGGCTTTGCCCCTACACACCAACCTTCAAATATTATGATTTCCGGTTGTTGTTTTATTTTTTGCCATTTGTTTTTTGGAAAACGATCATCTTTTGATTTATCAAAAAAAGGAATTGTTACTGGTCTAAAGTTTTTTTTAAGTAAATTTATGAATGTTTTTTTTATTAAACTTGTATCATGTGTACCTGGAACTCCTCTAGTTTTAAAAAGTTTATGGACTTTTTGAGACATTTTTATTCTTTCTGAAGATTTTTTATAAAAATCATCAATTGAAAAATAAACTACCTTTAAATTATATTTTGTTTCTAGAATTATTTTTATAATTTGAGTAATGGTACTTTTACCCGCTCCTTGTCCGCCTGTAAGTCCTACTATTTTAATTTTTTTATTTCGCTTATAGTCTTGGTAAATTTTTTCACAAACAGGTAAGTAAAATTTATTTAATTGTCCAAGCTTATCATAAAAAGGTTTGCTCCGAGCTTCTTGTGCAACCAAGAAGTTTAAATATTTTTTTTCTAAAATATTGATTAATTTTTCTTTAGGCATTTTTTAGAGCACGTTCTAAAAATTCTAAACGATCCTGTCCCCAGAACAACTCATTATTAAATATGTAGGTAGGTGCTCCAAAAACATTTTTTTCTATAGCTTCTCTGGTGTTGTCTGTGTAAATTTTAGAAACTTTTTCTGACTTTGCGAGTAAAGATAATTCTTTAAAATCTATTTTAAATTCACTGCTTGCTATTTCAATGTTCTTTTCATCTGAAATATCTTTTTCCTCACTCCATAATTGTTTCAAAAGTACATGACCAAACACTACTTTCGTGCCTAGTAAATTTGCGGCTATAGTAAATTTTGCTGGAAGATGAGGGTCTTTTGGAGGGAAAAATTTTGGTTTAATGTTAATTTTAATATTTAAAAATTCACTCCATCTCTTTATTTCATCTAATCTATATTTTTGTCTTTGATGTGATCTTTGTGGAACAGGAACTCCTCCAGTTTTAGCAAATATTCCTCCTACTAAATCACAAGGTTTTTCAATTATTTCAGCGTTATATTTTTTAGCTATAAATTGAAATTTTAAAGATCCAAAGTATGTAAACGGAGATGGAATTCCATAGTAATATTCAATTTTCATAATTATAATTTGATTAAATCTTTTTTGAATTATTAAGCAAACATTTATAAATGTGTCTATTTGTATATTTATCCACAAATAATTAAAGTACAAACTGGATGTTCACGTTTTGATTCTCTTTTGATTCTAATCTGGACTCACTTTACAACCTATTAGCGAGTAAATTCTTCGATGTTTTTTATATTATTTTCACTATTTTTTAATTCTTTTTCATTTTCTCTGAACGAAACAATAAAGACAAGTAAGTTAAATAAAATTAATAACATTTGTGCAAACAAAAAATTGAAATTTATAAGAACAGTTAAAAAATGAAAAAATAACAGTAAAATAATTGACATAAAGAAAACTCTGTATTTAAAAACAGCAATTATTGAAAAAGAATGAATACTAAGTTTATAGAAAGACATTTGAGAAGGGCCAAAATATCTCATTCCTCTAAAAGAATCTATTTCATTATAATTTTTAATATATTTTTTAAAGGAACCTGAAAAACTACTCCATAGACTCGCTTTGGTTGATAGAATTTTTATATCAGATTTTGTTAAACAACTATAATTGCCAAAATTAATAAGCTTTCCTGTTGTGAATAGAGTTAAGTATTTATGTAAACGATAAAATAATTGAAACAAAGGACCTTCCGATCTTTTAATTCGTTTAGCTACTACGGATATATCAGGCTCTGATAAAACCTTGTCAACTAATAACTTTAGTTCCTCGGGCCTATCTTCGCCATCTCCATCCATAAGAATAAGATAATCTAGATCTAAGTTTTTAGATAAGTATTTTATACCAAACGCGTTACATCTTGCGTGACCTTTATTTTTATTCATGTGAATAATTTTAACAGATTTAATATTAGACGGGATCTTAATTTCAGAACGGTTTGTTGTGGAAGAATCATTAATAATAATACAATTAAACTCAACGTCAGACATATTTTTAATATTATCATTAATATTGCTTAAAAGTTTCTTTAAGGACTCCCAGTCGTTATAAACAGGAATTAGAATGGTAAACTTTTTCATCTTGCTCCAATCATGCATATGCCTTGGAGTTTAATTTTACCAAATTCACCTGGGCAAATAGATCTTAAGACTTTAGCATTACCTGTATAAATTACTCCCCCGTCTAGTTTTAATTTTTTTAATTCAGGACTTAAATTGTTAAACCATCGAGGTCTAGATGGGAGGTGATAAGATAAATTTCCACCTAACCATTCATCGCCAACAACTATAGCAATTTCATTAGTAAAATTTTTGTCCCACCTATTTTGCACTAATCTAGCAATTTCTTTGCCTGGAAAATCAGTTCTTTTGTTGTCTTTTGAAAGTGACACATATAAATATGCAACAGGTGAAAGAATAAAAATAAATAAATAAATTATAATAAATTTTTTTGAGTGACTAAAATTAATTTTTGACTCAAAAATATAAATAAATAATAATCCGAAGAATAAATAGAATGGCGCCATCCACATGGTTCTAATATTAGCACCCAAGGTTGCTGAGGTTAGTAGCATTAGCAGAATTGGTACAAGTGTTACTGACATTAAAAAAACCAATTTTTTATCTTGTAATTTAAATTTAAATTTAAATTTTGAAATAATTAAACTTAGTAAAACAAAAAATGGGACTAAAATTCCTACTTGTTTAATGATAAATTTTAAAGGATAAATTAAATGACTTGAAAAATTGCTACTCTCTAAGCTTGTTCGTTTTATCCCGTAAGTAATTGTCTTATAGTCGTTATCTATTAGCCACAATAGATGGGGTAATAAGACTATAGAAAAAACAAATATTGGAATAAAATACTTAAAATTAAATTTTTTTCTTTTTTTAAAATCATAAATAAAAAAAATTATTAATCCTATTAATAAATAAACAAATAAATATTTTGACAAAAAACCTAAAGCTCCAAACAGTCCGAGCAAAATCCAGTTCTTTATTTTGTCATCTTTGAAACTTTGCCAGCAGTAGTAAGCTGTTAGAGACCAAAAGGGAATTTGACATACATTGACATTGAACTCTGGTGTAGTAAAATTATAAAAATAAATTGCTTCTAATAAAATAACAGCAAGCAATGCATTAACTTCATTTTTTAAAAATTCTTTAGCTAACCTAAAAATAACGACAAAGGATGTTACAATAAATATTTGACTCAGTAGGTAATAAGCCCAATCCTGTCTTCCAAATATTAAATAAAAAACTTCTGGAAAAAAAACACTTAAAGGTGGGTGTTTTTCCCAGCCCCACTCTAAATTGGTTCCCCAAGCTAGTGCTTCTATGACGTCAAGGGGCAAATTTTTATTTGAAAAAAACGGAACAAGTGTCCAAATAACTAGATGTGTTAGAAGAAACAGATTAAAAACTAAAGAAATATTTTTTTTTTTTATCATTTTTTTACAAATTAATACAATTTAAAGTCTATTGACACTTAAATTTTGAAACATATACTCGCACTTTTTAAAATATGATAAAAATAACCCCTAAAAAAATTATTAAAAAAACCGCTAAAAAAATTACAAAAGCAGTTTTAATAAAGTCAGAAAAAAAAGATAGCGGTCGACGTTATGCGCCTAATATAAAAGAAAAATATATGTGTACTAAACACAAAAAGTTTTTTAAAGAAGAATTGCTTCGTTGGAAAAATGAAATCATTAAATCTAATAGTCTAACAAATCTTTTAAACTCTTCAGATGGTGGTGTTTCTTCGGCAGATGTTCTTGACCAAGCATCTTCTTACACGGATAAGTCTGTGGAAATGAAATCTCTTGCTCGAAGTAGAAAATTAATTGAAAAAATTGAGTCTGCTCTGAGAAGAATTCAAAATGATACCTATGGTTATTGTGAAGAAACTTCTGAACCTATAGGACTAAAAAGACTTATAGCGAGACCTGTTGCCACGCTTTCAATAGAAGCTCAAGAAAAACATGAACGAGATGAGAAGATATTTGTTGAAGATTAAATACTAGGAATTTTTTCGTCTTTCTCAAAAATATCATAACCTTTTTGAACTGCTTCTCTTTTGGAGACTAATTCATACCACCTCGATAAATTTTTATAATTTTTAAGTCCAATATCATGCCAATGGTGTCTTGCAATCCACGGGAAGGTAGCAATATCTGCTATAGAATAAAAATTTCCAGCTAAATAATCAACTTCAGATAATCTTTCATCTAATTCTTTATAAATTCTGGTACAAACCTTAAGATATCTTTCTTCTCCAAATTTACTTTTACCTGGGTTATAGTGGTGGAATTGATGATGCTGACCTATCATAGGTCCCACATAAGCCATCTGCGCCATTAACCATTGATTAATAGTCGTTTTTTTTTCGTTATCGTAAAACTTACCGCTCTGTTCTCCTAAGTAAATTAAAATAGCTCCAGACTCAAAAAGGCTAATATTATTTTTATGGTCTTTGATTACTGGTATTTTACTAAATGGACTTATTTTTTTAAACTCAGGTTTAAATTGGTCGTCTTTAAATATATCAGTTAAGGTTACTTTATAGTCATATTTAATCTCTTCAAGCATAATTGAAATTTTTTTTCCATTAGGTGTATTAGATGTAAAAAGTTCAATCATTTTTTCAAACCTAATCTGTCATGAATACTTTTTGAAGCTGTTGTAAATTCAAATCTATAAGTTTCATTGGGCTTAGCTCGTGCGAAACAAGCTCGGGCAGCTAAAGCTGCTTCATGGAAACCAGATAAAATAAGTTTTAATTTGCCTGGGTAAGTGCAAATATCTCCAATGGCAAAAATACCTTCTTTATTCGTTTGAAAAGTTTCAGTGTTAACTGGAATAGTTTTTTTGTTGATATTCAAACCCCAATCAGTAATTGGTCCAAGCTTCATAACAAGACCAAAAAAACTTAAAATGTAATCAGTTTTGATTTTTTCTAACTTACCATCCTCATGTTCAATCTCAATTCCTGTCATGGTTTTGTCGCCCTCGATTGATTTTAAGTTGTAAGGAGTTTTTATTATTATTTTACCTTCTTTTTCCTTTTTTTTAACTTCGCCTAAAGTATGTGCGGCTCCTCGAAACTCTGATCTTCTATGAACTAAAGTAATCTGATTTATTTTTGAGAGCTCTAAAGCCCAATCTAGCGCTGAATCTCCTCCACCAAATATTGATATTTTTTTATTTTTAAAAATATCTTTGTTAGTAACGGAATAAAAAATTTGACTACCTTCAAATTTTTCAGCTTCTTTAAGGGTAATTTTTCTTGGTTCAAACGAACCTACTCCACCAGCAATTATAATATTTGGAGCTAAGAAGGTATTTCCTTTATTCGTCTTTACGGTCCATAAATTATTTTCTTTTTTTATTTCTTCTACTCGCTGACCCAAATGAAAACCAGCTTTGAAAGGTTTTATTTGTTTTAATAGACCATTTGTTAACTCTTCACCTGTACACTCTGGAATAGCTGGAATATCATATATAGGTTTGTCGGGATAGAGTTCTATACATTGGCCTCCAGCACGATCTAGATTGTCTATAATTTCACATTTCAATCCAATAATCCCAAGTTGGTGAACTGCGAACAGACCTGTTGGACCTGCTCCAATTATAATTGCATCTGTTTTTATCATTTAAATTTGTTTTACAGGTGTTGTTACTTCTAAGCCATCAAGATCATTCGAAACAATAATTTGACAACTCAACCTGCTATTTTTTTTTGGCTCATAGGCCATATCAAGCATATCTTTTTCTGCATCATGAGTTTTTTCAAGCTTATTAAACCAATTGTCTGAGACATAAACATGGCAAGTGGCACAGGCCATTGAACCACCGCAGTCAGCATCTATGCCTTCAATGTTATTTTGTAAAGCTCCTTCCATAACAGAAAGTCCAGTTGGGACCTCAACTATGTTTTTTTGTCCATCGTGTGAAATGTAAGTAATTTTTGGCATTAAGTTTAATATATGTGCTAAAAATAATAGGACAAGGGTATAAATTTTCGCACTTTTAGTAGCTTAAATCCATTTAATCGCTAAATTTTCAATTAATAACAACGATGTTTTTATTAGATTTTTTATTTTTTTTGATGATAATTAAAATTTAAATAAACTAAAAATAGAAAGTTCAATTGTCTAAATATAAAGAGGTTTATACTTCATCTATCAAAAATAAAGAAGATTTTTGGAAAAAAGTTTCTGAAGATATTTTTTGGTATGAAGAACCAACTAGAATTTTAAATACGGATAATCCTCCTTTTTATAAATGGTTTGAAGATGGCGTAACAAACACTTGTTATAATGCATTAGATATTCATGTAAATAATGGACGAGGTGAAAAGTTAGCAATCATCTATGATAGCCCTATTACGAATACACAAAAAAAAATATCTTATAGTGAGCTTCGAGATAAAGTTGCTTTATTTGCTGGAGCACTAAAAAAACAAGGTGTTGGTAAAAAAGATAGAGTTATTATTTATATGCCAATGATACCTGAGGCAGTAATTGCTATGCTGGCTTGTGGAAGAATTGGTGCCGTGCATTCAGTTGTTTTTGGCGGGTTTGCTGCAAATGAGCTTGCTAACAGAATAGATGATTCTAAAGCAAAATTAATTGTATCTGCGTCTTGTGGTTATGAACCAGGTCGAACAGTTGAATACAAACCACTTTTAAATAAAGCAATAGAATTAGCAAAACATAAGCCGAGTAAATGTATTATTTATCAAAGAGAAAAATTTAAAGCAGAACTTAATAGTACAATGGATATTTCTTGGGAAGATTCATTAAGAGATATTGAGCCAGCAGATTGTGAAAAAATGAAAGGTAGTGACTATTGTTATATTCTTTATACGTCAGGAACTACAGGTTTGCCTAAAGGAATTGTGAGAGATATTGCTGGTCACATAGTAGCTTTAAAATGGACGATGAAAAATATTTATAATATTGACCAAGATGATGTGTGGTGGTCAGCGAGTGACATTGGATGGATTGTTGGGCATTCTTATATTGTCTACGCACCTTTATTCTATGGTTGTACAACTGTATTATTTGAAGGAAAGCCTGTTGGCACACCTGACGCTGGAGTTTTCTGGAGAGTTATCTCTGAACATAAAGTAAAATCTCTTTTTACAGCTCCAACAGCTATTAGAGCTATTAAAAAAGAAGATCCTAATGGAGAATTTTTTAAAAAATATGATTTAAGTAAATTTAAAAAATTGTTTCTCGCAGGAGAAAGAGCTGATCCAGATACAATTAAATGGTTTGAAAAACTTTCAAACTCTCCGGTTATAGATCATTGGTGGCAAACTGAAACGGGCTGGGCAATAACAGCTGACTGCACAGGGGTAGAATCTTTTCCGGTTAAATATGGATCTGCTTTTAAAGCTGTTCCTGGCTATGACGTTAAGGTATTAAACTCTGATAGAAAAGAAGTAAAACCAGGTGTTATGGGGGATATTGTTATTAAGCTTCCTTTGCCTCCTGGAACTTTCCCTACTCTCTGGGAAGCAGACGACAGATATAAAATAAACTATATGTCAACTTATCCGGGTTATTATCAAACCTATGATGCAGGACATATTGATGAAGACGGCTACGTTTGGATTATGTCACGAACAGATGATGTTATTAATGTTGCAGGACACAGATTGTCTACCGGTGCAATAGAAGAAGTGCTAGCAGAACACAAAGATGTCGCTGAATGTGCCGTTCTTGGAGTAGCAGATAAACTTAAAGGTCAAATTCCGATAGGCTTACTTGCCTTAAAAGCAGGAGTTACTAAAGACGAAAAAGAAATTACTGATGAGTGTGTTAAAATGATTAGAGATAAAGTTGGTCCAGTAGCAGCTTTTAAAATAGCAATTATTGTTAAAAGACTTCCTAAAACAAGATCAGGAAAAATTTTAAGAGGAACAGTTAGAAAAATTGCTGATAATGAACCCTATAAAATACCAGCTACTATTGATGATCCGATGATTTTAGAAGAGATAAAAAAAGATTTAATTAAAAATAATATATTAAAAATCTAAAGGCTGGCCTGAACCTTCAATATTAACTTTTCCGTCAGACATTACTATTTTACCATTAATAATTGTTGCTACTGGAAAACCTTTTACTACAAAGTTATTAAATGGTGTCCAGCCACATTTGCTTGCAATCATTTCATTTTTGATAGTTTGCTTTTTGTTCATATCTACTATTGTTAAATCAGCATCGAAATCTTCTTTAATATGGCCTTTATTTTTAATGCCAAAAATTTTACAAGGATTTTCACACATTAATTTAATTAATTGTTCTAAACTTAATTTTTCATTATTAATATGATTTAACATAATGGGCAGAATAGTCTGCACTCCAGGCATTCCCGAGGGAGAGGCAGGATATTTTTTTTTCTTATCTTCTTTTGAATGTGGTGCATGGTCAGAACCTAAAATATCAACAACAGAGTTTTTAACAGCTACCCATAATCTGTCATAATGTTCTTTTTTTCTTATAGGTGGATTCATTTGAGCAAAGGTTCCTAGTTTATCGTAACAATCTGGTGCATATAAAGTTAAGTGTTGTGGTGTTATTTCAAAAGTTACATTTTTTTTGTGCATTGCTAAAAAGTCAACTTCATCTTTCGTGGTAACGTGCAACACATGAATTTGTTTGTTATATCGTTCCGCTATTTTAACAACTCTTCGAGTAGATGAAATAGCACTTTCTGTATTTCTCCATTCTGGATGAGAATGAACATCTCCTTCTTTAATAAATTTTTTTCTCAAATTTAATATTTCTTCATCTTCAGAGTGAATAGAAACTATTCTATCACTTTGAGAAATGACTTTTTCAATGTCGGCTTCTTTATCAACTAATAAATTACCAGTTGAAGAACCAGCAAAAAGTTTAACACCACAGCATCCCTTTAAGTTTTTTAATTTTGAAAGTTGCTCAACATTTTCAGGTGTAGCACCAAAATAGAAGGCATAATTACAATGCATTCTATTTTTCGCTAAATTTAGTTTTTTATCAAACTCTATTAAATTAGACGTTGGTGGGTTGGTGTTTGGCATTTCAAAAACTGATGTAATACCTCCAAGGACTGCTGCTCTACTTCCGCTTTCTAAATCTTCTCTATCTGTTGAGCCAGGCTCTCTAAAATGCGTTTGAGTATCAATTATCCCAGGTAATACTAATTTATCTGAGGCATCAAATACCTTGGTATCATTTACTTCTATTTTTCCTATTTTTTTAATTTTATTACCGACTAGGCCAATATCTATTTTCTCTAATCTACCACTAATGTAGCAAGATCCGTTTTTAACAATAAGGCTATAATTTTCAGACATGGTAATTAAATATATTATACATTATGAATTTGCAAATATGGAAAAAAATCAAATCGTCATACTTGAGGATCGAGGTTTAATTACCGTTGAAGGACCTGATGCACAAGATTTTCTACAAAATATAATTAGTAATAACATTGAAAAAGTAAGCAAAACTAATTCAATATTTTCAGGAATCTTCACTGCTCAAGGTAAATATTTATATGAATTTTTTATTATAAAAAATAGTGAAGGATTTTTTTTAGATTGTGACAATACTTTTAAAGAAGAACTTATTAAGCACCTCTCAAAGTATAAACTAAGATCTAAAGTTGAAATTAAAGATTTGTCATCATCTTATGTTATAGGAGTTACTAGCGAAGAAAAATTTAAAGAAATTCAAAATGAATTAGGCTCTAAAGAAAAAACTATATTATACGGAGAAAGTCCTTATTTTTCAGACACTCGTTCAAAAAAATTAGGGGCTAGAATTTTATCAAATCTTGAAAAATTATACCTTACAATAAAAAAATTAGATTTAAAAATTGTAGATAAATCTAATTATTTAAAAACTGCTCATGCAGAAGGTATACCTATTCAGGGAATAAAAAATCTTCAAGATAACTTATTTAGCTTAGAATCTAATTTTGAAGAATTGAATGCTATTGATTTTAAAAAAGGTTGCTATGTCGGTCAAGAAAATACTGCAAGAATGAAATTAAAAAATA
>Ga0307986_10002054_pt1 | contig 14476 bp, 17 predicted proteins | sample EllFjometageno82_FD_203170 | JGI IMG/M metagenome (GOLD analysis project Ga0307986, IMG submission 203170) | Marine microbial communities from Ellis Fjord, Antarctic Ocean - #82 | ecosystem: Environmental > Aquatic > Marine > Unclassified | place: Southern Ocean | collected 2014-10-09
TGAGTCAATACCTGCCTGAAGTAGTCGATGGTGCGCCGATGCGTCGCTCGTGACGATTGCTCCAACGCGAACTACAACTGCTCGATCTATGAGCACCGCTGAGTCATCGCGGACCGTATCGGTAACCGGATCCGCGGCAACCTTGATCACCCCTACGGTGGCTGTTTGACGATCAGCTAGATCGGGCCCGTTCATAGCAGTAGTGTGGTGCCTACCGTGACCGATACCACTCTTTTGGCGGCGACCGAGCTCTTTGGCTCTCTCGAACCAGCCCAACTCCAACCTATTGCCGACCTCAGCACGCTGGTCGCGCTAAAGCGAAACGACATTCTTTTTAGCGAGAACGACAAAGGCGATGCCCTGTACGTGGTGGCGACGGGACGGATTGCTATTGCCAACAGATCATTCGATGGGCGCGAGTCAATGGTTGCGCTCATGGAACCGGGTGACCTCTTCGGCGAAATGGGCTTGTTCGATAACCGCGGGCGATCCGCCGAAGCCAGAGCACTCGAACCAAGCACCGCTGTCAGGGTCCCCTATGCCCCTGTGCGCGAACTTTACGGTGACCACCCCAAGCTGTTGTGGCAGGTCGTGACGCTGCTCGCCGGCCGCTTACGCAGTATGGATGGTGCGCTCGCCGATTCGGTGTTCCTTGATGTGTCGGGTCGTACCGCCAAGCGCCTACTCGAACTCGCCGGCGACGGCGACGAGTTCACCTTGCCGATTACCCAAGAAGAACTCGCGGGCATGGTAGGAGCGTCGCGCGAACGAGTAAACAAGGCCATTGCATCCTTCATCCGTTTGGGGTGGCTGGAACAGCGCGATCGACGCTACAAAATTACTAACCGCACCCAAATGGAGATCCGGAGCCAGTAGCGCATGCCTTACATCGATGATCGTCTTGTGCGTGACGCCGATGCCGCAATTCGTGAACAACTCACCGACCTCATGGGTACCGCATTGACGGTGTGAGAAGATTACGCCCATGTTGAGCTTCAATCTTGCCGAAAAAGTTGCGATCGTTACGGGAGGCAACGGAGGCATCGGCCTCGGCATTGCTCACGGCCTAGCCGCCGGTGGGGCAACAATCGTGATTGCCGCCCGCGACGAAGAGAAGTCGGCTCTGGCGGCACAACAGTTAGCCCCCCACAACGTCGGGATCATGACCATCGCCACCGACGTTACCGATCGCAGTTCAGTTGACGCCATGGTAGAAGTCGTTCTCGATGCCTTCGGTCGCATCGACATCCTCGTCAACAATGCCGGGACCAATGCCGGCGGATCAGCCGACGTCATTACCGACGACGAGTGGGATTTGGTCATGAACGTCAACATGACCGGAGCGCACTACTGCAGCCAGGCGGTATACCCGGCTATGAAAGCCAAAGGGGGCGGAAAAATCATCAACATCGGGTCGATGATGTCCATCTTTGGCCACGGGTCGGCCCCCGCATACGCGGCAAGCAAGGGTGCCATCGTGCAATACACCAAGGCGCTCGCGTGCGGTTGGGCCGATGACAACATCCAAGCCAATGCCATTTTGCCCGGATGGATCGACACCAACCTCACCCGCGAACTACGCGACGCCGTCCCATCGCTTGAGGAAGCCGTGACGCGTCGTACGCCCGCCGCAAAGTGGGGAACGCCCGACGATCTCGCCGGACTCGGCCTCTTTCTCGCCAGCCCCGCCAGCGACTTCATCACCGGCGCCGCCATCCCTGCCGACGGTGGCTACAGCGTTCAGGGGTAGCCCCGAGGCCCACCTTGACGCTCGAGACTAATCGACCACCGACGGCCGCACAGCGAGACCCTCTTTGATAGCCGTGTGAATTTCGTTGGCGGTCACGATCTGAAACTTGCCAGCGGTCTTGGTATCCATGGGCGGAATCAACGCGGTCCGAAAGCCCAAACGTTCGGCTTCGGCCAGTCGCCGATCGATGTTGGAGACTCGGCGCAACTCGCCACCTAGGCCGACCTCGCCGATGGCCACCAACTCGTCGGAGATCGGCTGCTTTTTCATGGCAGAAGCGACCGCCAAAATAATGGCCAAGTCGGCGGCTGGCTCGTTTACCCGCACTCCCCCAACTACCGAGACATAAACGTCTTTGTCGAAAGTCTTAAGGCCACCATGTTCCTGGAGCACGGCAAGCAACATCGACAGGCGCCCCGACTCGACACCCTGCGCCGACCGGCGTGGATTCCCACCTCCTGAGGCATCGGTTACTAACGCCTGAATTTCGACGAGCAGCGGACGCTCGCCTTCGTTCGTTGCCATGACAACGGAACCGGGAACACCCGGTCGTCGATCGGCCAAAAACCGGGCACTTGGATCGCTGACGGGGCGGAGGCCCTGGGCCGCCATTTCAAACAAACCGATCTCATCGGTGGGACCAAAACGGTGCTTGGTGGCGCGCAAGATACGCAACTCACCACTGCGATCGGCCTCGAACGCCAACACCGTGTCCACCAGATGTTCCAAGACCCGCGGCCCGGCCAACGCACCATCTTTAGTTACATGGCCGACCAAAACCAAGGTAAGCCCCTTGGCCTTGGCGTGCTGGGTTAGACGGTGAGCAACATGACGAACCTGGGTTACCGATCCACTGGCACTCGGTAACGTCGTGTCGGCTACCGTCTGCACTGAGTCGACCACCACGAGACGAAAATCTTTCGAGTCAATAAGCGCCGAGACACCGCCCAACGTTGTCTCACCTGCCACGTACACGTCATCGTGAATACACCCGAGGCGCTGGGCGCGCTGCCGAACTTGACCCGGCGACTCTTCGGCGGAGATGTACAAGACCGGACCTTGCGGCGTCGCAATGGCGGCACACAACTGCATCAGCAACGTGCTCTTGCCAATGCCGGGTGGCCCACCCAACAGTGTCACCGAACCCCGATGCAAACCGCCGCCCAGTGAACGGTCAAACTCGCTGATGCCGGTAGCCATCATGTCGGTAGTCGTTGAGGTGACGTTGCCGATCCGAACCAGTTCTGATTTAGCCACCGCAGCAGCCACAACCGCTTGCACATCTTGTTCAACCAGCGTGCCCCACGCGTCACAAGCGGGGCACCGTCCGACCCATGTGGCGGACTGGGCGTCGCACTCGGTGCAGGAGAAAACTCGTTTCGCTTTGGCCACGGAATCAACCCTAGACGTCGGGTAGGACAGTCTTACTTTCGGCGGAAGAAGTCAGCGAAACTATGCACGATGGCATGGTCGGGCCGTTGATCTGCTGGGGGCTGATCACGGGTCATCCAAACCGTTGACATGCCCAGCGTCTTGCCCGTGTCGAGCGATTCGAGATCGGCATGGATGAACAACCAATCTTCGAACGGCACACCCGTGGCCCGTCGCATGGCTTCGAACAGACCGGGAGCCGGGCTTGTGACACCAGCATCACTGGAATCGATCCAGGGAGCAATGCCATCGAGTCGGTCACGATCGCGCATCGCGTGGCTCCACGCCGCTGGACAATTACCCAGCGCCGCCACCTGCATACCTCGGCGGCGCAACTCCTCAATGAAGTCTCGGGCACCACCATGAGGCGGCATCGTCGAAATGAAGGTGGCATCCAGTGCCGCGGGATCGGCTTCGAGACCCAACGTTGACCACAACTCGGCCGTCGTTGCCCGACCCGACGCCGTGGTCGTAAATGCTTCAGCCACGGCCTGTTGGCTCAGGGTGCAACCATTGACCCGGGCAAAGAGGTCGACCGAGGGCAAGAACTGTTCATAGAGGACACCACCAATATCGACAACGACCAAACGGGGCTGACCACCCCGACGGGCCGCGGCGCTAGGACCAGGCCGTGCGGCGAACCCCGAAGCCGGAACCTGCATTGGTTCTGCGGTACGAATGGCGGGCAAGTTCTTGCGCCGACTCCGACCGACAGACCACGTGACGACATTGACCAATAGGGCCAATAAGCCCAATCCCAAGGCCGCCTTGCCGACCAGCGGAAGAATTTTGGCGATTTCGTCCTCGTCGGTTGTTGCTAAAGAAATTGTCTCAGGTCCATCGCCGGGAACAACTCGCACCGTTTGTTCAGCTCCGCCAGTTTCATCATCACCCACGCCTGGGATACGAGCGATAACCGTTACACGCACATTGTCTTCGAGGGGGCCAAACTCGGCCTCAAGCTGGCCAAGATTTATCCCAAAGGGGGTTCCCCCCAGTGACTGAGCGAGGGCTGCATCGGTGAACATGTCAACGCCGCGGCTCATGTCAACAATCCCGCGCAGCGCTAACGATGTCTCGGCAAAGTCGGGCTCGCGCGTGATCAGGAAGTCCTGCAACATCGCATCGGGACCCGTGAGGTCATTCAACACCAGTTGTAGCTGGTCGGGATCGCCAAATCGCTTGGTAGCGACATACTGCAAACCACCGTCGCTGGTATCGAACGGCCCATCGATCGTCCACCCGGCTTCGCGGAGATCATCAAGTCGGAGCTGTTCTTCGATTTCGGGGACCTGTTCAACCGCTTCCTCATCAAGAAGGACAGCGACGGTGACCAGACCTGCACCGTCTTCCTCGACATCGATCAACACCTCAACCTCGATGTCGCACGCGGCAACAACAAACACAAAGAGCAGAGCTAGAACCGCTAGACGAAGGAACCGAAACCGCATGGCGACAAAAGTAGACGCTCGGTGACCCATTGACCTAGCAGTGTCCGGGGAAGTCGTGATGCGCACTATGGCGCAAGGATGAACAATTGAAGGACCGCAGCACCCAAGATAAACAACAACAACAGGGCAAGGACCAATGTGGTGCCGGGTCTCATAGTTCTTTCTTACCTAATTGGACGGGAATTCCCTCGGCTCGGGCCGAGCCACCCGAACTTAACCGCACTTCGTTGCCCTCGCTCAACCCCAATTGGGTCGCCGCCGATGCTTGCCGCGCCGCAATCGAAATCAGACCGTGCGCATCAGTAACAAGACCTACGCCCACGCCCTCAATGTCGTCGTAACAGGCCACCCGAAAGGCGGACTGGACCGTTTCGCCCATGTACATGGTTATGCGTTGGCCAAGGTGCTCGATGTCCTCGGGGTCGACGTTGAGTTGCACGTTTCCAAACTGATCGACCCACAAAACATCGGCCACAATGTCGCCGTCTTCCTCGCGGCTAACTGGTAACAACCCGGGCATCAAACTGGATGGATCAATCGGAGTTCCGATTTCGTCAAGAGTGACACCGTTGCTCAGGTGAGCGGCGACTGGTCCGAAAATGTCGCGACCAGCAAAAGTGGGACCCTCACTTTCGAGGTGATAGTCCTTGTTCGTAAGTTCGACGGCTCGGGATGCGCCGCCGACCAAAGCAACGGCCGGTGCCAGAAGTCCGTTATCGGGACCAACCAAAATGGACGCCCCATCGCCCACTTCGACGGCGACGGCCCGGCGACCGGAACCGGCACCAGGATCAACCACCGCAACAACAATTCCCATGGCAACAAACGGAGCGCTGCGAGCGAGCATAAGTCCACCGCCACGAATGTCGTACGGACGAATGCCATGCCCAAGATCGATTACCGCTGTGTCGGGAGCGATGGCGCGGATGACCGAACGCACGACACCGACTGATTCGTCGGCGTGACCGAAGTCAGACAGGAAAGTGATGGTGTCGTAGCTCATTGTTGACCTAGTTCACGGGAGCGCTCGGCAGCGGCCTGGACGGCATCAGCAATGAGTTGCCCGAAGCCGTTGTCGGTCAGTGACTGTAAACCGGCTTGCGTAGTACCGCCGGGCGAGGTGACATTGGTGCGAAGGGTGGCGGGATCGAGTGGAGATTCTGCGAGTAATTTGCCACTACCAGCGACAGTCTGACGAGCCAGCGCCTGAGCATGCTCGGGGGATAGTCCGGCCTGCTCCCCTGCTGCAGCCAAGGCTTCAACAAACAGGAATACATAGCCCGGGCCAGAGCCAGATAACCCAGTGACTGCGTCGATGTCGCTCTCATCGACGGCGACAACAAGCCCCACAGCTTCGAGTATTGAACTCGCCCATGCAACGTCGTCGTTGGTGGCCCCCGGTCCGGCCGCAACTGCCGATGCTCCCGCGCCAACCAAAGCCGGGGTGTTGGGCATACACCGAACCACAGCGGTGGAGTCATCGAGCCCTGCGGCCAGTTGGCTAGTGGAAATACCCGCCGCTATCGAAAGTACCCGACCCGGTGTCAGGCCGGCTAGCGAATCCATCGCTCCGCCGATGTCTTGAGGCTTCACGGCGATAACCGTGGCCACATGGGCGTAGGGGGCATCGACAACGTCCAAACCCTCGAAACGTTTTCGCAACTGCTCGCTACGTTCGGGGTACCGCTCGACGACAGCGATCTCGTCGACCGTTGCCCATCGTGAATCAAGCAGACCCCCGATAAGCGCCTCCGCCATTTTGCCACCACCAAGAAATTGCAACCGAATCATAAACGAAGCGTACGGGACTGCGGCAGGAACAACATTAAGCACAATGTCGAGCGGAACACACTAGTGAGACTGCACTTCCCCGAACAGGCCTTAGTGGGCTCCGCTCGACCTAAATCACCTTAGGATGGTAATGATATAAAAGCAACTGAAATGTACTGAAAGTGCATTTACTGGAAACCAAGCCGAAGGACCGCCGCAAAGTTCTCCTCGGTGTACTGATACAGCGCTCCCACAATGGCATCCAATGTCTCCGCATTGACTTGCGTTAACGGAATCTGTCCAGCTACATAAATTGCTCCCTCCGCGGCAATTTCAAATGCCGCACCTCGCATGGTGTGATTGCGTCGGAGAAGCAACTCGAAGATGGCCTCGCGCTCTTTCGGTGGGGCGGGGACCAAATTGGTCTCAAAAAATAGACTCCTTTGATCAACCCTCAACCAGATGGCAAACGCCTGCTTGACCTCACCGGCCACCCGCAAAATCCAGAGATGATCATCGGGTCCGCCGCGCTCAACGCCAACCAGCGCTGGATTCTCGGCCACTTCGCTCGTAATCCACTGATCAACAAATTGCTCAACCGCGGCGCGAGCTTCGGAGTTAGGCGGCTCTACCATCAACAGCTAACAAGGGCTCGGTCAGCCAACTCGGCGTACACATCAGCCAGTCCGCGGGCCGTAGCACCCCAGCTGTAGCGACGCCCCTTCGCTGCCGCCGCCATTGCCATCTCCACCGCAACGGCAGGGTTATCAAGAATTTCGGCTAAGTAAGCGCCGTACATTTGCGGATCGCGACCCGCCACCAAGAATCCCGTTCGGCCGTGATCGACCAAGGTCCGTAGCCCACCCACAGCAGCAGCCACCACCGGGATCCCACACGCCGCCGCCTCAAGGGCAACCAAACCAAATGACTCGCTCCGACTGGGCATGAGCACGATGTCGGAGGCCCGGTAGTAGGTACTCAACCGGTGATGCGGTTGCGGCGGAACGAAATTCACCTGATGGCCAATTCCCAGGTCAGCGACCATCTGCTCGATCCGCTGGACCTCGGTGTCACCCGCCGCTCCACTAGCACCACCAACAATAAGCAAAGTGGCATCGTCACGGTCGAGTTCGGCGAATGCTCCGACCGCAACATCAACGCCCTTGAGAGGTTGAATGCGACCAACGAACAACACATGCGGACCAGCACCAAGCTCTAACGCTCGCCTAGCGCCCTCACGATTGCCCGGCGAGAAGAGCGCATGCTCGACTCCAGGGGTGACCGTTCGAATGCGATCGGCTGGCGTGTTGTAAAGGTCAATGAGCTGATTGCGTTCGGGTTGGCACGAAGCAGTGACGATGTCGGAGCACTGAATTACTTCGGCCTCGGCGTCGATTCGACGCTGCGGTTCGTAGTCGCCGGTTGCTGCCTTCACGCGGGCCAACGTATGAAACGTTGAGACCAACGGGATTCCTAGTTCGTGCTTCAGGCGGTGACCAGCGACGCCCGACAACCAATAGTTCGCGTGCACCACATCGGCTGGATGCGAGACCAAATCGGCCTTCACGCCATCGACGAAATCATCGACGAAATCGTACAACGCATCTTTTTGAAGATCCATGGCCCCGGCATCGATGTGAACCACTCGTACGCCGGGTTCCACCTCGACCTCGCGCGGCAAGTCGGCCGACCAACGACGCACATACACCGAGCAATCAACACCGCTGTGCGCCAAACCAGCAACAAGTTCACGAACGTAGACGTTCATCCCTCCGCTATCACCAGACCCCGGCTGCACCAATGGTGAAGTGTGCAGCGAAAGAACGGCTGCGTGAGATCGACTCACGATTCAATCACCCCGGTTGGCTTCGGCAACGAATGAATCGTAGACGCGCAGGAGGCTGCGTTTTTGTTCAGCATTGAGCAACACATCAGCCCCAACAGCCTCGGCAACCGTGGCCTGTTGACCCTCGCGTTCTTCGAGAATTCCGGCCCGGATATAAAGCGTCTCCGATGAAATCTCAAGGGCGCGGGCAATTTGGTTGAGGATTTCAGCGGAAGGTCTACGCAGACCCCGTTCAATCTGACTGAGATACGGGTTGGACACACCAGCAAGATCGGAGAGCTTGCGTAGCGACATCTCGGCGGTGCCGCGCTGCTCGCGAATGAATGCCCCAACGTCAGCCCATCGTCCAGTCTGTTCAGCCATACCTCGCAGGATAGTTCTGGTCGGCGCCGAAACGGAATTTAGTACCAAGCCGGTGCGAAAAAACAGCCAATAAGGCAACGTTTAATATCAATACAGATAAAGACGATAGTAAGGCGCGAAAGCTCAGCCGCCGGAAACTGGCGGCAAAAGGGCAACCTCGTCAGCCGCCCCAACCACAGCCTCGCGGTCGGCCGGTTCGCCATTCACCCATATTCGACAGGTTGGTACATGCTCGGCAAACGTCGCCCCGTAGACACCACATGCCGCGTCGATTACGGCACCCACTGAGTGCTCGTCGAACGTGGCTTTACCCGTCCCCGCGGCCTCGCGGATGGATGCAAACAGTCGAAGGGTGGCCATTCCTGCAATCTACTCGGCCAATGCTCACCCTCGTGGAGTAACCCCATCCGCCGCTAAGGTTTTCGACCTGTGAGCAAATTGTTGTTGATCCGTCATGGACAGTCAGAGTGGAATGCGACGGGTCGTTGGCAAGGCATAGCCGACCCACCCCTCACCGACCTTGGCGTCCATCAAGCCCAAACTGCGGCCCGTTCTCTAGGGATGTTCGATCTCATTGCCTCATCCAATTTGCAGCGTGCCAACCGCACCGCTGAGATCATTGCCACCACTATTGGTGTTGGTCCGGTTTTGGTCGAGCCAGAACTCCGCGAACGCGACGCGGGCGAATGGCAAGGGCTCACCAAAGACGAGATCGAAGCCCAATGGCCCGGCTATCTGGCCGATAACCGCTGGCCGCCTGGTTACGAAGGAGACGATTCCGTCAGCGAGCGCGCTATTTCGGCACTCGCCCGTTTGTCGGCTCAGCTAGCGGGCGGCACTGGCCTAGTTGTGGTGCATGCCGGCGTGATCTACAACGTCGAGGCATTGGCCGGGATGCCGTTTGAGCGCATGCCCAACCTGGGCGGTAGATGGATTGAGCTATCGCCCGAGAAGATCGAGGCGGGCGAACGCGTGCTGCTCATTGACCCCGACTCAGTCGAAGCAACGGTGCCGGATCAGATTTAGAAAATGATCAGTCTTGTTTGGCGGCCACGCAACGGGCCAACGCCGGACGGTCGGCCAAGGTGCCATCGGCAATAGCAGCGGTGCAGGCTGGATCGTGCGCTGTGCCCGAGATCGCTACGCAATGCATGGCGGCCTCGATGTCGTCAAGTTCACTCTCGGCCGCGACCAGGACTGACAAGTCAATTTCTGACTCAGTGACAGAAGCCTCTCCAACCTCAGACGTTGCTGCTCCCGGGTCCTCTGATGGGGACGGAACAGTGTTGGGCTGCGTTTCGGTGTCGTCGTGATCCACGAGCGTTGAGACTAGCGGGGTATTTTGACCGGCGAGGATCGATTCGGCCTGGGCGAAGTCGTCGGGCCAAGTGACTTTGATGTTGGTGTGCTCACCCTCAACGATGGTGATGTCTGCCTCGCCCGCCGCTTGCACAACCGCGATGGTGTCGGACGCATCGGTTGACGCTGCCAGTGCATAGGCCCGATGCAAAAAATCGGCGCGTGCAGCTTGCGGTGTCTGAGCCAACTGCGCGTCGACGCGACCAGCAATATGGTCGCCTTCCACCATCCAAACATTGTCATCGGCAATCGCGGGCCAAGCCGCACCAAACTTGGCGGCGGCGAAGACACTCGCTATCAGGTCCGCCGATGCCAACGGTCGTGCCGCATCGTGGATCGCAATTACGTCACTGGCCGCGGATGCCCCTAATGCGGCCGCGGCAGCTAGCCCGGCCACCTCGCTGCTCTGACGGGTCGGCCCACCCTCGACCATCACATGGGTGATCCCGGCCAGAGCAATGGCCACATCATCGGTGTCGGCCGGCCGAACCACCACCACCACAGCTTCGGCGCCACCCACAATCATGGCCTCTACAGAACGCCGTAGGATCGGCACACCGTCCAAGTTGGCCAGGACCTTGTTGCCCTCAGCCTCACTGCGTTCACCTGATCCACCAGCGAGCACGATAGCAAGTTGCATATTCTCATCTTAATACGGCGTTATCTGGTGTCGATTCCAGGCATAATCATCGGGCGCCCTTGTAGCCAAGCCAGGTTACGGCAGCGGACTTTTAATCCGAAGATCGTGGGTTCGAATCCCACCGAGGGCACCATTCTCACCGCAGTGCGTCACACGGGTCGTAGCCCTTGATGGCGAGCACCCGAAGCACACTGTCGGCAATCTCCTCTGGGGCCACGGTTCCTTCGCTCACCGCAACCGTTAGCTGATCTAACAGTGGACGCACCTGATCGAGCGAGGCAATCATCACCAGGTCGATGTCGGCGTTGATGGCCAACACGGTCGATTCGAACGCAGTGGCCACAGCGGTGATGGCACCCATGTTCATGGCATCCGTCATGACCAATCCATCGAAACCAAATTCATCACGCAGGATTGCCACGGCTGGCGCCGACAAACTGGCGGGCAAGTCTCCGGTCAGACCTGGCACATTGAGGTGCCCCATCATGATGGGATCGTCGTAGCCACCCGCAATAAGTCGTTCGAACACCACTAGGTCGTTGGCACGTAGTTCGTCCAGTGGTGCAGTGAGCGACACGCCCAAGTGCGAGTCAGCCGAAGCGGACCCGTGTCCAGGAAAGTGTTTGATGACGGGAACCAGACCGCCCGACCGAATCCCTCGGTACGCGGCAGGAACTTCGGCAACCACCGTTTCGACGTCGTCGCCGAAGGACCGCTGGCCAATTGGCGCGGCCGTGCCAACGTCGGCCACCGGCGCCAGATTCATGGTGAACCCAAGTTCACCCAAGGCCACGGCATTGTCGGCATAGGTTGTGAACACATCGAATGAATCATCACTAACCATCGACCTCGCCGATGGCATCGATCCAACCAGATGGGCCACCCGCTGCACCGGACCACCCTCGCTGTCCACCGCAACAATTAAGGGCACCGCGCTGGCTGTTTGCGCCGCGGCAAGAAGCCACCCAAGATCTTCGTCCGGAGTACCCAGCACAGTGATGCCACCGAAGGGAGTTTCGGCGGCCAACTCCGCTACAGCGGACAATTCGAACTGGTTCACGAGAGGGAACAAGAGTTGGGCGATTTGCTCTTCAACCGACCAGTCAGCCAAACAATCAAGCGGTGTGGGTGTGGACGTCGGTTCCGGAACAGCGGTGGCTTGCGGGGTGACTGGCGGCGCTGTGGCCGAGGGAGCAGGGGCGGGCGGTGCGGTGGGAATTGCCACGCTTGTTTGGGCCGGAACGGCAAGTGGTGGCTGCAGGTTTGCGGCCGACGCGCACGCCGACCCGAAAAGTACTGCTACCCACACGCTAAAGACGATGCAACGGGCCATGACCCAAAACGGTAGTCACCCTGTGGTCTACTGGGCGGGTTACCCACCCGCATTCTTGAAAGTCGTCATGAAACGTCGCATCCCACAACTTGTTGCTCTAGTGCTTGCCATCGCCTTGTTGGCAGGAGCCTGCTTCGGCGGCGGTGACGACGATGACCTCACCGTATCTAGCGAGCCAACGGCCACGCCATTCCCCACTCCGCTGCCCACCGTCGATTCCACCCAAACCGGAATCGACATTGGCACCGATGAAACGACCGACGACGGGGTCGACGCAGACACAACTCCACTTGAGGATCTCGAAGATCCCGAGGCAATTATCCCCGATGGCGTCGATCTGACAAAACCAGCGTTCAACGAACTTTCCAAAATCTCCACCGTGGGCCTCGACGAGATCTTCTTCGGGATGACCGCCGCCGATGCCGCCGCTGCGGCCGGAACTGCCTGGGACCCTGATCGCCCAACAAGCTCTACTTGTTGGCTAGCCACTCCCGTCAACGGTCCCGTGGGCGTTGAGTTCATGATGATCGACGGAGGCGTCGAACGCGTCGAGATCACCACCGAACTCATTACTACTCGTTCCGGAGCTGGCGTAGGTTCAACCGCCGATGAGCTCCGGGCTCTGTGGGGCGACCTCCTGGACGAATCGGATCCCGCCCTTCTGCAATTCGTGCCGCAGGACGAAGAAGATGCCAACTTCCGCATCATGTTCACCATGGTCGATGGTGCGGTCGAAAGCTACCGAGCCGGTCGACTTCCCATCGTCGAATACCCGACTTGCCCATAATTCTGAGGAATTTCAGGTCAAGTGTTCTTCATCGATGCTCGCGACGTGGCATTCTTCAATGGTGACTTCCGCAAGTAGTACCGCATCACGAGCCGACGAGGTCCGGCTGCGTCTGCCGGGAAAAGCCGAGTATGGGCGCGTGGCCCGCGTTGGTGCCGCTCACCTGGCTCATCGCCGCGGATTTGCACTCTCCGAAATTGACGATCTCCGCCTTGCAATCGATGAAGCCGTCATCCTGCTCCTTGGACCATCGCCTCGACCGGGTCGTATCGATGTCGAGTTTTACCTCGACGACAACACCATTGTCATGGTCATGCAAAGCATCCTCGACGACATACAACTCGACTTGCCACCCGAACGGATCCAACGTTTCGAAGATATCAACGAAGGTCTAGTCGAAGCCGTAATCGATGCGAATAACCGCTCGATCACGCTGACCAAACGCACCACCAGCGCCTAGGCGGCCCCTATCCGCGGCAGCGCGACAAAGGCCACGAGTACGTAGTGGAAGGCAATGCCTGCGGTGACAAAGACGTGAAAGATTTCGTGATACCCAAACCAACGGGGCCATGGGTCGGGGCGCTTAAGCGCGTACACAATTGCGCCGACCGTAAAGCACATGCCCCCGGAGGCCAACAGCGCAAAGCCACCGACACCCAGGCTGGTCCAAACCTGCGTGATCGCCGGTGTAATGGCCCAGCCGCAAAACAGGTAGGGAATCACGTTCACCCAATTAGGGGCGGTGGGCCACATGAGCTGTGTAGCGATGCCAATCGCCGCCCCGCTCCACACCGTTATGAGAATCCATTTGGCGGTCGAGTCGGGCAATAGAAAATGGGCGACCGGCGTGTAGGTGGCAGCAATCACCACAAAGATCATCGAGTGATCCAGCCTCTTCCAGAACCCACGTACAACCGGATTCCACGCAAAACGGTGATAGATCGCACTAATTGAGAACAATCCTACGACGGCGAACGCATAGACCGCAGTAATCAGACGAGACCCAGGCGGGGCTTTGACGATAAGAATTGGCGCCAAAGCGATTGCCGCTGGCGCGGCCGCAGCATGCATCCAACCGCGCAGTTTCGGCTTGATACCCACAAACGGTGCGGCGAACCTTTGTCGACCCATACCGTTCAGGCTAGACCGCTACATCAATCCTCGGATGGTGCCTCCTGCCACAGGAATCGATGTGCCAGTCATGAACTTCGCTTGCTGGCTGCAAACAAAGGCCACAACCGCTCCGAAGTCGGCCGGGTCCCCAACATAACCAACCGGGATCGTTGCGCCCAAGCCGTCGTATGCGGCGCCCGCGAGTTGTTTGAGTCGGTCCGTGCTGTGGCTCCCGGGTTGCACCGTGTTTACCGTCACGCCATCGCCAGCCACTTCGAGCGCCAGCGTCTTCATATAGGACGTGACTGCAGCACGGGTGCTATTGGACAGCACCATATTGGCCATGGGTTGGCGGACCGACTGGGAGGTAATAGCAACGATACGACCCCAGCCTTGCCCGACCATTTCATCGATGACCACTCCACACATTGTCACCGCCGAGGACAACGTAAGTTCCATGGCTTCGTTGAGCGCATCTGGTTGGAGTTCTCGAGCCAGACCTTTGGGAGGTCCGCCCGCGTTGGTAATCAATATGTCAACGCCACCCAATACTGTGAGCGATTCGTCCATAAACCGTTGCGCTCCGGCCACTGTCGAAACATCGCTGACAATGGCGTTAACCCCCGGAAGGCG
>Ga0307986_10002055_pt1 | contig 14476 bp, 16 predicted proteins | sample EllFjometageno82_FD_203170 | JGI IMG/M metagenome (GOLD analysis project Ga0307986, IMG submission 203170) | Marine microbial communities from Ellis Fjord, Antarctic Ocean - #82 | ecosystem: Environmental > Aquatic > Marine > Unclassified | place: Southern Ocean | collected 2014-10-09
TGAATCTGCTACAGCTGATGAATGAACGAACACGTCTTTTTCTTTATCGTCTCTTTCAATGAAACCGTAACCTTTAGTGCCATTGAACCATTTTACTTTTCCTTTTAGTGTACTCATATTATTTTACTTTTCCTTTTTTGTTTTTAATTTACGTACTCGAAAATTCGAACACGCAATTCTTTATTAACGGGACAAAATATAAAACTAAAGCATATGTCCTGATAATTTTTGAATTTTGAAGTATTTAGGCTTTCTGCAATTTAACTGCTGAAGGACCTTTGTCTCCATTCTCAACTTCGAAAGTAAGCTCATCGCCTTCGTTTAAAAACTTTAAACCGGCGTCTCTAACAGCTGATGAATGAACGAACACGTCTTTTTCTTTATCGTCTCTTTCAATGAAACCGTAACCTTTAGTGCCATTGAACCATTTTACTTTTCCTTTTAGTGTACTCATATTATTTTCTTATCCTTATTTATTATTATCTTTGGTTAGTAAAAATTTACTAACTTTGTTTATTACTAGATTTAGCTTTGTTATGTCAAGAGATGATTAATCCCCTAAAAAGATTCTCTATTTTACTGGCTATTATGCAACACTAAATATAGTAATTATTACCGTTAAAGCTATAGCCAAAATACCGTAATATGTATATTTACTGCCACCAAATTTTCTTTTCATTTTTAAAGTAAAAGATTCTCTGTATCCAAAGCTGCTATCTGTAAATTTAGCTGGCGTAATAAAGCCTTCCCCTCTTCCTATTTTTAAAAACTTAACTTTTCTATCATCATAAATTTCTTCTCTAGAAAAACTTTCGTAGTGTCTTAAGTTTTTTATAATTGAATCTTTAACATCTTGAGTTATTCTTTCTGCATCACGGTGTGCACCACCCAATGGTTCCTTGATAATTTCGTCTATTACACCAAGTTCTAATAAATCTTTTGCTGTCAATTTCATCGCATCTGCAGCTTGCAAGGATTTACTTGGATCTCTCCATAAAATAGAAGCGCACCCTTCTGGTGAGATCACGGAGTATATTGAATTTTCTAACATAATAACTTTATTAGATGATGCCAAAGCAATAGCTCCTCCTGAACCTCCTTCTCCTATAATAATAGAAATATTCGGAACATTGAGTGACATGCTACATTCAATTGAAGTAGCGATAGCTGCTGCCTGTCCTCTTTGTTCTGCTCCAATGCCAGGATATGCACCTGGTGTATCTATAAAAGAAATGACAGGTATGTTAAATCTATTTGCTAGTTGCATTAATCTAATACATTTTCTGTATCCTTCTGGTCTCATCATTCCAAAGTTTCTTTCTATTCTACTTGTGAGGTCTTCTCCTTTTTCTTGACCAATAACTAAAACTGATTTTTTATCAATTAAACCAAAACCAGTTATGACTGATAGATCGTCTGAAAAGAGTCTGTCACCTGATAATGCTGTAAAACTTGAAAATATTTTTTTAATATAAAAATTTGCTCTAGGTCTGTCTTCGTGTCTAGCTACCAAAGTTTTTTGCCAGCTATTTAAATTTTCATAAGTTAATTTTAACTTATTGTTAATTTCTTCTTCTGTTTTTTTTATTTTTAGAGTATCAACCTCTGAAATCCCTTCGGATCCAAATGGATTTTTAAGACTATCTAAGTCTGTTTCTAGCAATTTAATTTCTTTTTCAAATTCTAAATAATTTTTCATAGTACTTTATAAGGTTTTAATATAGTTCTCTTCTTAATAGAATTCAATTAAGTCATAAAAAAGACTATTATTATAGTTTATGAATAAAATTAAAAAAGAAAATTTAACTGTAAGCTCTGTGTTGTGTGATTTTATAGAAAAAGAAGTGATCCCAGGTACAGGTATCAATATAAATGAATTTTGGAGAAAATTTGATTCTGCTGTTCACGAACTCGCACCTATTAACAAAGCACTAATTAAAAAGAGAGAAACTACTCAAAAAAAAATAGATGCATGGCACCTCTCTAATAAAGATAAAAACTTAAATAAAGATGAGTATATAAAATTTTTAAAAACAATAAATTATATAGTTGAAGAAAAAGAAGACTTCCAGATAACTACTCAAAACGTAGATGATGAAATAGCTAAAATTGCTGGCCCTCAACTTGTGGTTCCAGTTGATAATGCGAGATATGCTATTAATGCAGCTAACGCTCGCTGGGGAAGTTTGTATAACTCACTTTATGGAACCGATGTTGTTCCTGAAACCCATGGCGCTACTAAGAGTGATTCTTACAATCCTACTCGTGGAAATAAAGTTATTGAGTACGCAAAGAACTTTTTGGATAAAACTTTTCCATTAACAGATAGAAGTTGGAAGGATATTTCAAAAATTTCTCTTGATAGTATCTTGCTTAAAAATAAAACACAGCTAATTGGTTATAACGGAACTAAAGAAAACCCAACATCTATTTTACTTAAAAATAACAACTTACATGTAGATATTATTGTTGACGCAAAAAGTAAAATTGGTAGCGCAGATAAAGCCAACATAAGTGATGTTGTTATTGAGTCAGCTATTTCTACTATAGTTGACAATGAAGATTCAGTTGCGGCAGTTGATGATGAAGATAAGATAAAATGTTACAAAAACTGGCTTGGTATTATGAAGGGAACTTTGCAAACTGAGATAGAAAAGAATGGCAAAAAATTTATAAGAAAATTAAATTCAGACAGAATCTACGAAGGAATTAATGGCCAAAAAATAAAACTACATGGTAGAGCGTTATTGTTAAACCGTAATGTAGGTCATTTAATGACGAACTCATCTATTATCTTAAAAGATGGTTCTGAAATTCCTGAGGGTATAATGGATACTTTCATAAGTGTTCTTTGTGCAAAACATGATTTTAAAAATAAAATAAATTCAAGAACTGGTTCTGTTTATATAGTAAAGCCAAAAATGCACGGGCCCGAAGAAGTTGCTTTTACAAATATAATTTTTAATAAAGTAGAAGATGCCTTGGGACTTGAAAGAAATACTATCAAAGTTGGTATTATGGATGAAGAAAGACGAACTACAGTAAACTTGAAAGAGTGTATTCGTGCAGTTAAAGAAAGAATTGTTTTTATTAACACTGGATTTTTAGACAGAACAGGTGATGAAATGCATACATCATTTGAAGCAGGGCCTATGATTTTTAAAGGAGATATGAAGAAATCTATTTGGCTGAAAACATATGAGGACTGGAATGTTGACGTTGGCCTAGCTTGTGGTTTTTCCGGCAAAGCTCAAATAGGTAAAGGGATGTGGGCAATGCCAGATCGTATGGAAGATATGATGTCTCAAAAAATTAATCATCCATTGGCTGGAGCTAATTGTGCTTGGGTACCGTCACCTACAGCAGCAACCCTTCATGCTATTCATTACCATCAAGTAGACGTTTTTAAAAAACAAGCAGAACTTAAATCGCGAATTAGAGCTAAAGTAGAAAATATTTTAACTATTCCGGTAGCAGATAGACCTAATTGGCCAGAAGAAGATATTAATAAAGAGTTAGAAAACAACGCCCAGAGTATTTTAGGCTATGTTGTAAGATGGATAGATCAAGGAGTGGGATGCTCTAAAGTCCCAGATTTCAATAATATTGGTTTAATGGAAGATAGAGCTACACTTAGAATATCATCCCAACATATGGCAAATTGGTTGCATCACAATATTTGTACTAAAAATCAAGTAATGAGTGTCATGAAAAAAATGGCATCAGTTGTCGATAAACAAAATAGTGGTGACAAAAATTACGAACCAATGGGCGGTAATTTTGAAAAATCTATAGCATTTCTGGCAGCTTGCGATCTAGTTTTTAAAGGCCGTGTTCAACCATCTGGTTATACGGAACCATTACTTCATAAAAGAAGGTTGGAAAAAAAGAATTAAAGATTCATAAAAGTTTTAATTCCATCAAGAATATACTGAATACTTAGACCGGCTAAAATGATGGCCACTATTCTTGAAAATACACTTATAATTCTTTTGTTAATTATTTTTTCTGATTTTGCTGCAATAAACAAAATAATAAAAGTTACTAGCGTGGCAGTAATCAAAGCAAACATTCCAATAGCCTGATTAGTAAAATTATTTCCTGTTGCGGTTACCGATACAATAACTGAGGTAATTGCTGCGGGTCCTGCAAGCAAAGGAGTAGCTAGTGGAAAAATGCTAAGCTTATCAGACGTAAAATTTGTACTTTCTTCTCTTCTCTGGTGTCGTTTATCAAAGAGCATTTCTAAAGCAATAATAAATAAAATAATCCCTCCAGCAATAGTAAATGCAGGAAAAGATATTTTTAGATAAGCTAAAATACTATTACCTAACAACCCAAAAAATAACAAAATAAGTGTTGCTATAAATGTTCCATGAAGAGCTGTTTTTATTTTTTCTTTTACATCAAGATGTTCTGTTACCACTAAAAATATAGGCGTGCTACCAATGGGGTCGATAACGATAAAATAAAATATAAAAGTTTTAAAAAAAAGCTCAATCATAAAATTTGTTACTCACTTGTTACAGGAACTCTATTTCTAAAAGCAGAATATAAAGTACCATCATCTAGCTGCTCGATCTCACCTCCTACTGGTAATCCTTGAGCAAGTTTGGTAATTTTAATTTTGTCATTTTTAATTGCATCCTCAATATAGTGTGCGGTTGTTTGACCTTCGACTGTTGCACTTGTTGCAATAATAACTTCTTTAAGACTATTATTTTTAATTCTTCTTACCAAGGAATCAATTAATAAGTTTTTTTGTTCATAATTTTCATTTGAATTTAAAGTACCACCTAAAATATGAAAATGCCCCTTGTAGATGCTTGAAGATTCTATAGCCCACATATCCGCTAAATTTTCTACCACACAAATTTTATCATAAATATTTTTTCCCTCACAAACACAAGCCTGATTTAATATTTTAAGATTTCCGCAATTGAGACATCTAACTATACTTTTGTAAACTCTAGCTAGTGATTGAGCCAAAGGTTTAACCATGCTCTCTTTATTATTAATTAACTTTAAAATTATTCTTTTAGCAGACTTAGGTCCAAGACTAGGTAGTTTTGAAAAAAGTTTAATTAATTCTTCTATAGCTGGAATTTGATTGTCCATTTAAGAAGGGAACTTAAAATCAAAAGGTAAATTTATTCCACCTGTAGCTTTTGCAAGTTCTTCTGAAGATTTTTTTTTCAACTTTTCTTTTGCATTGTTGTAAGCAGCTATAATTAAATCATTAATAATTTCACGTGTTTCTTTTTTGGCTTCTTCACTCACAATGATATATTTAATCTCATAATCACCTGTTAAAGTCACTTTCACAAAATTTCCTCCAGCCTCACCTTCAACCGTCATATTTTTAATAGAATCTTGGGCGGCTTTCATTTTGGCTTGCATCTCTTTTGCCTTTGAAAGCATGTCTGTAAAATCAGGCATCTTCTTCCTCCGTAACATTAGTAAGCTTTGCACCTGGAAATACTGCAAGAAAATCTTTAACTAAATCACTATTCATTTCTTTTTTTAGTTTATTTTGCTTATCCACAAGGTTTCTTTCGTAGAAAGTTTTTTGTCCTTGCTCCTTACTTAAAGAAATAATCCATCTATTCCCAGTCCATTTTAATAATTTCTCTGACAAAATTTTGATAAAATTTTTGTTTAGTTTTTCGTTAAAAGTTATATTTATTTTTCCTTGAAAAAAACTTACTATATTAACGTTTCTCTCTAAGTCATATTTTAGCTCTACTTCTTTTTCTTTTGTTGTAATTTGAATTAACTCTTCAAATGTTTTTATCTTTAAATGTTTTGATGTCTCATACATAAATTCTTGACTTTTAATTGGGTTTGTTTTTATTTGATCTGTACTTTTAAGTTGATTCTGGTACAAACCCTTTATTTTGGAGTCATCTATCTCATTTTCTTCTGATGGAATAATTTTTTTTGAAAGTGATAAATCTTCGTTTGAATAAGATTCTACAGAAGATTCTTCTCTTTGAACAAATTTTTTAAGATGTACCAATTGCATAACATACATTTCTAAAGCTAAGTTTTCGTTTCCTACAACTTTTAAGTCATCCATTGTTTTGATGGTGAGCTGCCAAAAAATTCCTAAATCTTGTGCGTCTAAGTTTTTTGAATAAGTATCAATTAACTGAAGTTCAGATTCTGAGATCATTGAATCTTTTTCAATAGGTCCTAAGTTGATTCTTCTATTGAACAAATAAAGAAGCTCTAAAATATCATTTAAAAAATTTTTTGCATCTAGGCCGCTATCGATTAATTCTCTTAGATGGTTGACCGCATTTTTTTGATTTCCAGATAGAATTTCTTTAAAAAGAAGTATCAACTTACTTCTATCTGCTAGTCCTAACATTGTTCTTACATCTTGATCTTGAATTTCTTTATTGTTTAAACTTTGACCTATTAAAGCTCTGTCTAACAAAGAAATAGCATCCCTCACTGAACCTTCTGAAGCTCTTGCAATAAGTTGAAGTGCGCTATCTGAGATACTTCCATTTTCTTTTTTAACAATTTCTTTTAAATGAGATGATAATTTCTCTAAATTAACTCTTTTCAAATCAAATCTTTGGCATCTTGATAGAATAGTAACTGGAATTTTTCTAACTTCTGTTGTTGCTAATATAAATTTTAGCCTTGCAGGTGGCTCCTCTAGTGTTTTCAACAAACCATTAAAGGCTTGTTTTGATAACATGTGTACCTCATCAATAATAAAAATTTTAAACTTAGCGCTAGTAGGGCTATATTTCGCATTTTCTATTAATTCTCTGACATCGTCTATTCCAGTTTTAGATGCTGCATCCATCTCTAAAATATCCATGTGATTAGAATTGATTATTTCCACACAAGAATCGCAAAAATTTTCAGGGGTACAATTTATTTTTTTATCTGGGGTCTTTAGACAATTTAGAGATTTTGCTATTAATCGAGCAGTTGTAGTTTTACCGACTCCTCTTATGCCGGTTAATAAGTAAGCATTAGGAGTTTTACCTAGATTTATAGCATTAGTAATAGTTTGAGCCATTACTTCTTGGCCAATAAGATCTTTAAATTCTTGGGGTCTGTATTTAAGTGCTAATATTTTATTATTTATCATTATAGTTTAAGAGGCAGGCAACAACCTGAAAAATTTTCACTACGGCTGCTTCCTTTCAGATCTGACCGGGTTTATGAAACATCCACCTGATGCCAACCTCAATATAGTTATATCAAGATCAAATTGATTACTACAAGACTAGATTGTAGAATTTGTGGACTACTTTTGCCTAAATGCTGAAGCTTCATAAACGCCCAAAATATCTAAGCTCTCTGTGTGGAATTTAAGCTCTTCTAGGCTTTTTTGAACTGATTTTTGATCTATATGACCCTCAAGATCTAAATAAAAATTAACTTGTTCGAAACTATTTTTAACAGAAAAACTTTCGAGCTTTGTTAAGTTAACCTGATTTGTAGCAAAACCACCTAGAGATTTGTGTAAAGCTGAGGCTTCACTTTTTAATCGAAAAATACATGTTGTTATATATTTCTTATTTTTTTCATATTCTGGCTTACTAATATTTTTACCCATTATTAAGAAACGAGTAACATTTCCAGCTTCGTCTTCAATATTTTTTTTTAGTATTTTTAATCCATAAGTCTTAGCTGCTAACTCAGATGCAATAGCTGCCATTGTGTTGTCACTACTATCAGCTAAATCTTTTGCTGAACCAGCTGTATCTGCAGATATAATACTCTTGAATTCATTTTCTTTTATAATTTCTTGGCATTGTCCAATGGCTTGGGTGTGACTTCTCACGTATTTAATATCTTTAATTTCAGCTTCAGTTCTACTTAACAAACAATGCTCAACTTTTTGATAATGTTCTGCGTAAATTTGTAATTTAAACTTTGGTAATAAATAATGAATATCAGCAACTCTTCCTGCTAATGAATTTTCAATCGGTATAATAGCTTTATAAGTGTCATCATCAAATACCAATTGAAAAGTTTCTTCAAAAGTTTTACAGTTTTTGATTTCTGCATCTTTAAAAATTTCTTCGCAGGCAATGTGTGAGTAAGCACCTTTTTCTCCTTGAAATGCTAATTTGATTTTTTTCATTTACCTTCCATTACTTTTTTTACAGCTATTAAATCTTTTTCAGTATCAACACTTAGTGGGCAGGCATCAATATAGCCTACATCTATTTTCATTTTATCCTGCAGAGCTCTTAACTGCTCTAGCTTTCTTTCTACCTCAAGTTTACTTCTATTTAAACTTACATATCTTATTAGGGCTTTATTAGTAAAGGCATAAATGCCAACATGATGATAAGTAAGTTTATTTAATGGCTCATTGGAAGTTCTAAAAAAATCTACTGCTCTTGCAAAAGATTTATTTTTAATATCATTATCAACAAGAACTTTTACAACATTTGAGTCATCTGCTTCATGATCATTTTTAATGTCAGATGCTAAAGTGCTAATATCACATAAATTTTTTTTCATATGTTGTGCCAAATCTTTAATTGCTTGAGGATTTAAATTTGGCATATCACCTTGAAAATTAATTATAATTTCTGGCATAGATTTTAATTCTTTTTTAAAAACTTCAAAAACTCGATCTGTTCCAGTTTCATGTTTGTCACTTGTTAATACCGCCAGACCATTATGGTTTTTGATAAGTTCTAAGATTTTTTTATCAGGAGTTGCTACTATCACTTCACCAATATTTGATTTTTTTGCAGAATCATAGACATGCAGAATCATTTCTTTTTTATTAATAAGTTTTAAGGGCTTATTAGGCAGCCTTTCAGCATTAAGTCTTGATGGTATTATTATAACGGTGTTGTTCATAATTATGCGTCTCTTAGACGCAAACAAAGTAACTAAATTTTAAGTTATTTTTAATATAGTCGTGTTATACGTCAAATAGTAATTATCAAATTTATGGACAGTTTTGAATTAAATAAAATTATAGCTGCTGTACTTATGACTGCGTTAATAGTTATAGGGATCAATAAACTTGCTGACTCTATTTTTTACGTAAAAAACCCTAAACAATCGGCTTACAAAGTTGAAGGAGTTGAATTAGAATCATCAGTCGGGCTAACTACTGAAGCCAAAAAAGTTGTTCAGTTAAATATTCAAGAAATTTTAGCTTTAGGTGACGAAACGCATGGTGAAAAAATTTTCAAAAAATGTAGCGCTTGTCATATTGTAGCTAAAGGTGGAAAAAATTTAATTGGCCCAGCGCTTTATGGAGTGGTTGGACGAGCTTCCGCATCTGTACAAGATTATGCTTATTCATCTGCTTTAAAGGCTCATGGAAAAAATTGGAATTTTGAAGAACTAAATGCTTTTTTACTAAAACCAAAGTCTTACATTAAAGGAACTAAAATGTCTTACGCAGGTTTAAGGAAGGACAAAGATAGAGCATCAGTTATTTTGTATTTAAATAGTCAAAGTGACAACCCACTTCCAAAACCTTAATTCAAGCACCATTTAATAATACTTTTTTGTGCATGCACTCTATTTAGAGCTTGCAGCCAAACAACCGATTGTTCTCCATCTATTATTTCATCTGTGACTTCATCTCCTCTACTCACTGGCAGACAGTGCATGAAAATTGCATCAGCTTTTGCAATCTTCATTAATTTTTTATTTACTTGATAACCTTTTAAAAGTTTTTTCTTTTCATTTTTATTTACTTTATCATTCATAGAAACCCATTTATCTGTCATGATACAATCTACATTTTTTACTGCCTCATTGGGGTTTTTAACAATACTAATATTTGCTTTATTTTTTTTAGCCCAATTTAAAATTTTTTTATTTGGCTTATATTTGTCAGGGCAACCAATATTAATTTTAAAATTTAATTTTACAGCAGCTTCTATCAAAGAATTGGACATGTTATTGTTGCCATCACCTAACCATGCGATTGTTTTTCCTTTTATATTTCCTTTTATCTCTTCAAAAGTTAAAATATCTGAAACAATCTGACAAGGATGACTTAATTCAGACAATCCATTAATTATTGGAATATTTGAATACTTAGCAAGATCCTTTAATTTTTTATGTGAAGATGTTCTTATCATTACAATGTCTGCATATTCTGAAAAAACTTTAGCTGTGTCCTTTGTAGATTCATCACCTTTTCCAAAGTGAGTTCCGTTGAAATCCAAAATAATAGAAGAACCACCTAGTTGCTTGATAGCAATATCAAAAGAAATTCTGGTTCTTGTTGAGGGTTTTTCAAAAATCATAATCATAGATTTGCCAGCAAAAGGTTGGTCAAAATCAGCAGCCGATTTACTTAAGTCTTTTCTTTTTAATTTTCTGGCTTTTGCCTCCTCTATAATGTTTCTTAATTCTTGAGAAGAGAGATCTGAAATGTTTAAAAAGTTTTTCATTTAAAAGTTTTGCATACTTTTCTTAGAATTACTATTGCCTGATCAATATTTTCTTTTTTAATATTTAATGGAGGTAGTAATCTAACAACATTTTCTGCAGCTCTGATTGTAAGTAATTTATTGTCTGAAAGTTTTTTTATGAATAAATTCAGATCTGGTGATACTTTTATGCCTATAAGCAATCCAACTCCTCTAACCTCTCTAATTATGCTTGGAAATTCAGACTGAAGTTTGAGAAGTTCATTGTGAAAATGATATGCAACTAATTGAACATTTTTGAAAAAACCTTTTTTAAAAATTAAATCTAAAACGGCATTGCCAACACTCATTGCTAGTGGATTTCCCCCAAATGTGGATCCATGAGAACCTGGAGTCATACATGAAGCTACTTTTTTAGTCATAAGACAGGCTCCAATGGGAAAACCGCCACCAATTCCTTTTGCTATAGGAACTATATCCGGAGTAATACCGGCGTATTCATATGCAAAGAATTTTCCCGTTCTTCCTACTCCGCACTGAACCTCATCTAAAATAAGTAAAATATTTTTTTTGTTACATAATTTTCTTAGACCTTTTAAGCAATAGTCAGGGATAACTTTGATACCACCTTCTCCCATAATGGTCTCAACCATTATGGCTGCAGTTTTTTTTGTAATAGATTTCTCTAATCCTTTATGGTCTGCGAAATCAAAATGATCAAAACCATCAACTCTTGGACCAAAACCCTCTGTAGCTTTTTTACTATTACTTGCAAAAATTGTAGCCAAGGTTCTGCCGTGAAAACTATTATTCAAACATAAAATTCTATTTTTCTGAGGCTGACCCTTGGAGTAAAAATATCTTTTAGCTACTTTAATTGCTAGTTCAGTTGCTTCCGCACCTGAATTTTGAAAAGCTACATAATCTGCAAATGTATTCTGTGTAAGTCTTTTTGCTAATCTTTCTTGTTCCAAGATTGTAAATGCATTAGAAACATTCCATAATTTTTTAGATTGTTTGCTAATAGTCTTAACTAAATAATTGTGACAATGTCCAAATGAATTAACTGCAATTCCTTGTACAAAATCTAAATATTTTTTTCCATCTGTTGAATAAAGATAGCAACCTTTACCTCTGACAAATGAAATTTTTTTTCTATTATAGTTGTTTAATAGTGAGCTCATGGCTAAGATTTTATTTTATAACCTTTTTTATATAATAAATAAGCAGCCATCCACATAATCAAGCTTAATGTTGTTAAATAAATTAATCCTACAGTAAGTGAGCCATCAGACTGTGCTATGAAACTATATCTAAATCCATCTATCATATAAAAAAATGGATTAGCTTTACTAATTGTGTGAAGATAGCCCGGTAACTTATCGATAGTATAAAAAGTTCCTGATAAAAATGATAAAGGAATAATAATAAAATTAGTCACCGTTGCCATGTGATCAAATTTTTCAGCCCAAAGACCAGCCACAATACCAAGCGCACCAAGAATGAAAGAAGATAAAAAAGTGTAAGCAATTAAAGTAAAATAATTTTTAATTTCAAAATCTATGATTAAATAAAAAATACATATTGATATAAAAGCAATCATTATACTTCTTGTTACTGCAGCAAGGGTAATAGCTATAGTTACCTCACCCGCAGAAAGAGGTGCGTATAAAATATCAACTATGTTTCCTTGTATTTTTCCAATCATAAAAGATGAGGCAGAATGAGAAAAAGATTGTTGAATAACTTGCATGGCAACTAGACCAGGTGCTAAAAAATTAATGAATGGCACTCCCAAAATATTGCCTTTGTCTGTGCCTATAGCTAATGATAAAACTAATAGAAAAAGTAACGCAGAAATAAGAGGTGAAAAAATAGTTTGAATCCAAACATTTAAAAATCTTAAAACTTCTTTCTTGTAGAGCGTCCACGCACCAATCCAGTTAATAGAACCAAACCTTCTTGTACCTATTTTATATTTTGAACTAATTTCAACCATGGGAAGTGTTATATCTTTTTAAACTTAAAAAACTTGTGCAAAACTAATATTTCTGTCGAATTTACTGGTATTTTTTACCTCTGCATACTAGATAATGAGATATATAAAATAAATACACTATATATAGATAATATTAAACATATGAGCTGGACAGAACAAAAAGTACAAAAACTAAGAGAACTTTGGACAAAGGGCCATACAGCCAGCGAAATAGCGGGAATGCTGGGAGAAACAACTAGAAACGCCGTTATAGGAAAAGCCCACCGTTTAAATTTAGAAGAGCGTGCTCCGTCAAAAGCCAAATTAAGCTCAGGGAAAAAAGAAATTAACAAATCACAACCGAAACTAAGAGGTTCAGCCAGCAGAAAGAGTAAATTTAAATCTATCTTACTTGATAAAAATTTTGAATCTGAAAACCCGACGACTTTAGAAAATTTAACTGACCAGACCTGCAAATGGCCCACTGGTCACCCTGATGAAGAAAATTTTTATTTTTGTGGAAGAAAACCAGTAGATGCTTTTCCGTACTGTAAATTGCATGTTTTATATGCATTTCAACCTAAAGGACAAAAAGAAGAAGTCCTTAATAAAGATAATGAACTACCGCCATTTATTGAAAAAAAAATTAAGTCAGCTTAATTACTAAATTTCTAAAATCTATGTATTTTATTAAAAAATACTTAAAGTGGGTAAGTACTACTTTGGTGCTAACTGGAATTCTTTTGACCAATCTAAATCACTATCCAATCAACATATTCTTTCATGGAGCTGGTGTTGTAGGATGGGCTATTGCAGGTTTTCTAACAAAAGATAGAGCAATTCTTACAAACTTTGGTTTACAAATTCCTTTGTTTTTAATCGGATTTTATCAATTATTATTTTAAGAAAATAAAGGTTTAAAGAAATTATATGTTAATATTAGATTTAAATACTAGACAAATCCTTCTAATAATATACTTCAGAGCAAGTACGTTATTCCCAAAAAAAAAAATTAAATTCTCTCCTAGACTAATTTTTTTACACGTTATAGGTTGAGCAGCTAATTTGTATGTAACTAATATAAAAAATTAACTGTATATAAACATCATTATGGAACTAACATTAGTTTACACAATTATAGGTTTTGGATTAGCGGGCTACAGCGTTATAGCTAACGACTCTATTCAAACTCTAGGTACATTTATAGCATCTAAACAAAAATGGTTTAAGTGGTATACACTTGCTAGTGCTGCATCATTTGTAATGATTCTTGCTATTACTTGGGGTTGGTACAGTTACGATGGTGATATTTCATATGGAAGACTAAACAGAATACCTTTCCAAGAAATTCAGTGGTACCATGCGGTTGCACCAGCAATACTACTGGTGTTAACAAGAGTAGGTATTCCTGTATCTACAACTTTTTTAGTTCTATCTGCATTTGCATCAACAGTAGTATTGGAAAAAATGCTTGTCAAAAGCATTGTCGGTTACGGTATAGCCGCAGCAGTTGCTTACGTATGTTGGATTGTAATATCTAAATTTATTAATGAAAAATTTGATGAAGTAACTGAGGATAAATGGATTAGTTTTTGGCGTAATTCTGTGTGGGTTACCTCTGGTTGGTTATGGTGGGTTTGGTTATCGCACGATGTTGCAAACATTGCTGTATATTTACCAAGACAACTAGATGTTTCTTTGCTGCTTATCGTGCTGGCTTACTTTAGCGTATTAATATTTTATATATTTTATATTCATGGCGGACCAATACAAAAAGTAGTTTTAGATAAAACTGGAACTAGATATGCTCGTTCAGCAACAATTATTAACGTTATTTACGCTGCTGTATTGTATTACTTCAAGGAACTAAACGATATACCGATGTCTACAACGTGGGTATTCGTTGGTTTACTTTGTGGAAGAGAGTTAGCAATTTCTACGATGAATAAAGATTATAAATTTAAGTATGTTTTTCCTTTAATTGGAAAAGATTTTGCTAAGATGATATTTGGTTTGAGTGTTTCGGTAGCGATAGTGCTAGCAATTCATTATTACATAATTCCTAAAGGATTGTATTAAAACTATTTTTTTCTTTTTCTTTTAGGTGAAG
>Ga0307986_10002056_pt1 | contig 14470 bp, 11 predicted proteins | sample EllFjometageno82_FD_203170 | JGI IMG/M metagenome (GOLD analysis project Ga0307986, IMG submission 203170) | Marine microbial communities from Ellis Fjord, Antarctic Ocean - #82 | ecosystem: Environmental > Aquatic > Marine > Unclassified | place: Southern Ocean | collected 2014-10-09
ACATGGATCACCATCATCGGATAGTGTGTGTGGGATGTAGCCATAGTTTGCTGGATAACGCATGGGCGTATGAAGAATACGGTCAACAAGAATTGCACCACTTCGTTTGTGCATTTCATATTTAACCGCTGCGCCGCCAACAGGCACTTCAATGATGACATTGATTTCTTCAGGTGGATTAAGACCAGCGTTGATTTTGTTTATTAAAGGCATTTAAAAATACTCATTTGATTAAGTTTTAATAATATGCGCGCAATATAGCCAATAATAACACTTTGTCAGTATATTTTTAACAAAAAAAGCCCCGTCCATATGATCAATGGGGGCGGGGCTTCTATATGATTGAATAACTTAAGCTTATTAGCCCAGATTTAGTTTTGCAACAATGGCTACAAGTAGGATAGCAACAATGTTGGTAATTTTAATCAGTGGGTTAATCGCTGGACCAGCTGTATCCTTGTATGGATCACCAACAGTATCACCAGTAACAGAAGCTTTATGGGCTTCTGAACCTTTACCACCGTGATTGCCATCTTCGATATATTTCTTAGCATTATCCCATGCACCACCACCAGAAGTCATGGAGATCGCAATGAACAGGCCAGTAATAATCGTACCAAGAAGCATAGCTCCAAGTGCCTGGAATGCTGGAATAAGTTCACCTGTTATCAAATATACGGCAAAGAAGAGAACGAATGGCGCAAGTAGTGGTAACAGTGAAGGTAAAATCATTTCACGAATTGCTGATTTTGTAAGAAGGTCAACAGCTTTACCATATTCTGGTTTGCCTGTGCCTTCCATAATGCCAGGAATTTCCTTGAATTGACGACGAACTTCAACCACAACACTGGCAGCCGCACGGCCAACAGCAAGCATCGACATAGACGCAAACAAGTAAGGAAGCATACCACCAATGAACAGACCAATCACTACGAACGGGTCTTGTAGTGGGAATGTGATATCCGCATACTGTGGAAGGTAATGGGCAATTTCTTCAGTATAAGCTGCGAACAGCACAAGTGCTGCAAGAGCCGCTGAACCAATAGCATAACCTTTTGTTACCGCTTTCGTTGTATTACCAACTGCATCAAGTTTATCCGTTGTTTTACGAACATCTTCAGGAAGTTTTGCCATTTCGGCAATGCCGCCTGCGTTATCGGTAACCGGACCATATGCATCAAGCGCAATAACCATACCAGCAAGTGATAACATAGCCGTCGCCGCAATCGAAATACCAAATAGACCCGCTTGACTATAAGAAAGGAAGATACCACCACAAATGATAATCACAGGAACCGCTGTTGATTCCATTGAAATCGCAAGTCCTTGAATTACGTTTGTACCGTGACCTGTTTCTGACGCTTCAGCGATCACCTTAACGGGGCGATATTCAGTACTTGTGTAATATTCTGTAATCCAAACGAGCAGTCCAGTAACACCAAGACCTGTTAGAACACAGTAGAACAAGTTCATTGAGGTAAGCATGGTACCATCAGACATTTCTGCAGTAGAAAATAGATCAAGCTGATTGAACATACCGAAGATAAGTGCCGCTGAAATAACCCCACTTACGATGAGGCCTTTATAAAGGGCCGCCATAATATTTTCAGAACCTGAACCCATTTTAACAAAGAATGTTCCAATGATAGTGCCAATAATACCAAGAGCACCAATCATAAGCGGAAGGATCATCATGTTTGTAACGGAGCTTTCAACAAAAGCACTTGAAGCAATAAGCATTGTTGCAACAATTGTTACAGCATATGTTTCAAACAAATCCGCTGCCATACCCGCACAGTCACCAACGTTGTCACCAACATTATCGGCGATTGTTGCAGGGTTACGTGGATCATCCTCTGGGATGCCGGCTTCAACTTTACCAACCATGTCGCCGCCAACGTCTGCACCTTTTGTAAAGATACCGCCGCCAAGACGGGCAAAGATTGAAATAAGGCTGGCACCAAAACCAAGACCAATAAGACCTTCAAGGTTGTATCTTACGTCTGCACCAGTAGAAACCATATAGATATAATAAAGGGCGACACCAAGCAGGCCTAGGCCCACAACAAGCATTCCAGTAATCGCACCAGAAGTAAAAGCAACATCAAGTGCCTTACCAATGTCTTCAGAAGCAGCTTGCGCCGTTCTAACGTTTGCACGAACAGATACATTCATTCCAATGTAACCTGCGGCACCAGAAAGTACGGCCCCTGTTACAAAGCCAGCAGCAACATGGCCGCCAAGTAGTAAGAATAACAAAATGGCAACAGCTACGCCTACGATGGCAACAGCTTTATATTGTCTGTTTAAATATGCTGCAGCACCTTCTTGAATGGCAGCTGAAATTTCCTGCATTCTTTCGTTACCTTTGTCAAAGGCCATTACTCTTTTCGTTGCATAGATCCCGTATAGTAATGCGAAAACTCCGCACCCCACGATTGTTAAATATATATTAGTCATTATATCCCTCTAAATTGTTTTCTTAAATTTATATTTACTTTTTAAGTACCCAAAAAAGTACAAAAAAGGACTCTTCCTTAAAAAAGATAAAACACAATGCTCAATAATGATAAGGAAATCAAGCGCTGAATTGGCTTTGATCAGATATATTGCCCAGCAACAATGCTCAAAAAGACGATTACCCCAAAATGATGGTTTGATTTAAATAACATCAAGCAATTATCGCGGTCATCAACATCAAGTTTTTTGAGTTGATAAATCAAATGACCCGCAGCAAAGCACATGCCAATATAAAAGCCAGCGCCCATCATGGAATAGAAGCCCGCAGTGAGGAAAAATAAAAAACAGATAGTATAAAATGCGCTGATCCATTTATGTGTATTGTTGCCAAACCTTAAAGCGGTTGATTTAACACCAACAATGATGTCGTCCTCTTTGTCCTGATGGGCATAAATTGTATCGTAGCCAAGGGTCCAGAAAATACCGCCCGCATATAATATAAGTGCGGGTAGCTCTATGGTGTGGGTTACGGCGGTCCATCCTAATAAAGCCCCCCAATTAAAAGTAAACCCGAGCATTAATTGTGGCCAGTAAGTTACCCGCTTCATTAGCGGATAAATTACGATAAGGATCAGTGAACAAGCACCAACAATTTGTGTGAATGTATTAAGTTGTAGTAATATATACAGACCGATTAGGCATAAAAATCCCAGAAAAATAAAGGCGGCAACCATGGACACGCGACCGCTAGGCAAGGGTCTTCCCTTGGTGCGTTCTACTTGTGCGTCGGCATCACGGTCCCATAAATCATTAACGACACAGCCCGCCCCACGCATGATGAATGCGCCAACGGTAAAAAGTATCAATAAATTAAAATAGCTGCCAAATAAATCTTGACCGTAAGCTTGGGCGGCTAGGCCAATTGACCATAGCCCAGGCCAAAGTAAAAGCCATGTACCAATTGGGCGATCGGCGCGCATCAATTGAAGGTAACCAAGAGCGAAATCAGGTGATAATTTATTTACCCAATTTTGCTCAACGGTATCTTCCGGAGCGTCTTTTAAGCGATCGTTTAATTTTGTCATTTGTCTTTATACATTTAATGATTATCATATGGCTATAGTCATAATTGAATTAGGTCAAATGTCGAATAAAAACCCAAAATCACGCCTTTATGTAAATGAACCTTTAAAGGCAGGGGCTGTCCTCCTTATCGATGGCAACCAAGGCCATCATTTGGTCAATGTCATGCGTATAAAAATGGCCGAATATGTTGGTCTTTTCAATGGCAGCGAAGGGGAATGGCTGGGCGAAATTACCAAGGTTGGTAAAGGTAAGGCCATGGTCACAGCCCGTGAAAAAATCGCCGAGCAAATTAACGAGTCTGATTTATGGTATTTATTCGCACCAATTAAAAAAGCACGTGTAGATTATATGATGCAAAAAGCCACGGAACTTGGTGTCAGCGTAATAAGTCCGGTTATGACGGCAAGAACAAATCTCGATAAATTAAAAATTGAAAAATTAAAAGCAAGCGCATTCGAAGCGGCGGAACAATGCGGGCGTATGACGGTGCCGCAAATTGACGACATTAAATCACTTGATGAGGTATTAAAAAATTGGCCAAATGACCGCACGATCATTTTTTGTGATGAAGCGGGGGACGCTGTCCCCATGAAAGAAGCAAACGTATCCGGCGTTAAATGTGCCGTACTTATTGGCCCTGAAGGTGGGTTTAACGAAGAAGAGCGACAAAAAATAAGAGACCATAAAAATACCCTTCCAGTTACATTGGGGCCACGTATTTTGCGTGCAGATACGGCGGCAGTTACCGTCATATCATTATGGCAATCATTGTTTGGAGATTGGTCATAATGAACGATACCGGTCACTCACCATGGGGACACCCCCCAAACAATCAAAAGCCGCCAAAAAGATCAATGCGTTCCTTTGTTATCACGGCGGTTGGTGTTGGTGTTGTTATTTCTATCATCGCTTATGTTGTATCGGGTGGTTTACCAAAGGGAATGGGCGCAAGTCTTGTTTATGACTTATTACTGTTAGCTCTGATTGGCGCAGGTCTCATTGGTCATGTGATTAGTAATCCGGGACAAGCGCTTCGCAATATTGCCGGATGGGTGATTATCTTCGGGATATTGGCACTTGGTTATTCCATTTGGAATGGCGGTGGACGTCTATCAAGCGAGTTAAACCCGTCGGCAGGACTTACTGAAGAGGGGGCCATTACTTACCGTGCAGATTTAAGTGGTCATTATATGGTTAAAGCAGAAATAAACCGCGTAACCATAGATTTTATGATTGATACGGGGGCAACCCACGTGGTGCTCAATCTAAACGATGCCCAGAAATTAGGGTTTGAGGTCGACCAACTTTCTTTCTCTATCCCCGCATCAACCGCTAATGGCATCGTTTATAGTGCACCTGTCAGGTTGCCATCTGTCCTCGTCGGTCCAATTCGTGTGGAAAATGTTGAAGGTGTTGTCAATCAGGGGGATCTTAATATTTCCTTACTGGGAATGAGTTTTTTAAATCAGCTCTCTGGCTATGAAGTTCGTGACGGCCTATTGACATTATATCCCTAATCCCTACATGATGGTTAACGTGCATCAAGGCTAATAAAAAGAGGGCTTAAAAGTGACCAACATTTCTAAAAATCCCCCAATTGAAAACAAACAACAACTCATTGATTATATCGCTTCGGGTTCTAAGCCGGAAAGCGAATGGACCATTGGTACTGAACATGAAAAGTTTGTTTATTGTGTTGATACTGGGAGGCCTGTTCCTTACGAAGGTGCCCGAAGCATCAGAGCCATTCTTGAAGCGCTGCAAAAACAATTCGACTGGGCACCCATGATGGAAGGGGACAATATTATTGGTCTTCTTAAGGATGGTCAGTCAGTGACACTTGAGCCAGGCGGTCAATTAGAATTATCAGGTGCAATGGTGAAAACGCTTCACCAAACATGTGCTGAATCAAATAGCCATCTTCGTCAAGCGCAAGCGGTTAGCGAGACGCTCGGTATTAATTACCTTGGCATGGGATTTAATCCCAACTCGAAACGCGAAGATGTTCCGATTATGCCCAAAGGCCGGTACAATATCATGCGTGATTATATGCCAAAGCGTGGTAGCTTAGGCCTCGATATGATGCTTCGTACATGCACGATCCAAGTAAATCTTGATTATTCAAGTGAAGCCGACATGGTCAAGAAATTCCGTGTTTCACTAGCCCTTCAACCTCTCGCCACAGCAATATTTGCGGCGTCGCCTTTTAAAGAAGGCAAGCCAAACGGCTTTCAAAGTTATCGTTCCCACATTTGGACAGATACGGACCCTGATCGTTGCGGCATCTTACCCTTTGTATTTGAAGATGGTATGGGCTTTGAAGCTTACGTTGATCATGTGCTTAATGTGCCCATGTATTTTGTTAATCGTGGTAATGACTATCACGATGTTTCAGGTAAATCGTTTAAAGATTTCATGAACGGAAAACTAGAAGGCTTTGAAGGCCAGCTTCCAACCATCAAAGACTGGGAAGATCATATGAGCACGCTCTTCCCCGAAGTGCGTCTGAAAAAGTTCCTTGAAATGCGCGGCGCTGATGGCGGCACATGGAGCAAAATTTGCGCTCTTCCTGCCCTTTGGGTAGGACTTTTATACGATCAAACATCACTTGATGCTGCATGGGATTTGGTCAAAGACTGGACCCACGAAGAACATCAACATTTACGTGACAATGTGCCAAGAGACGCCCTGAGTGTCCCGTTTAGAAACGGCACAGTACAGGACCTGGCAAAACAAATGCTAGATATTTCGGCCGCAGGCTTAGAACGCCGGGCCAAACTCAACAACACAGGTGACGACGAACGCGTGTTCCTAAAATCACTTTATGAAACAGCTAATAGCGGCAAAACAACCGCCCAATTGATGCTTGATCGTTATAATGGTTCATGGAACGGCGATATATCCAAAGTATTTTCCGACTGTTCATTTTAAAACGACCTTGCTGATACTCTCTTAGCCGCCTATCATATTTTCATAATCTATTTATGGGAGGATATGATGATAGTGCGGTTTTATGTTGTTTGTTTGATGGCCATGGCTTATGTGAGCTCTGCGTCGGCTCAGTTACGTCAAGGCGACGTTCATACGGATGCTGAAGCGGTGGCTGAGCTTGATAGCTTTGCAGCACTTTATAATGACAAAGCCGGATGGCAGCAACGTGCGAAGTTGATCCGTCAAGGTATACTGGACGGGGCAGGGCTTGATACTTTTCCTGAACGTACACCGCTTAATCCCATTTCACATTCTGGTCGCAGTTATCAGGGTTATTCGGTTGAAAATATCGCTATTGAAAGTATGCCGGGTGTTTTTGTTACGGGCAGTCTTTATAAACCCACGTCAGGAGAAGGCCCTTACCCTGCGATCTTAAGTCCCCATGGTCATTGGCAAGATGAAGGCGATTATGGACGTTACCGTGCGGATATGCAGTACCGCGCCGCCACATTGGCGAAGATGGGGGCGATGGTTTTTACTTATGATATGGTCGGTTACGGCGATATGGGTAAAGTGGGTTGGATCCATGAGCATCCGAACACGCTGGCGATGCAGCTTTGGAATTCTATCCGCATTGTTGATTATTTAGAAAGCCGCGATGATGTCGATAAAGCGCGCATTGGTGTGACGGGGGCTTCTGGCGGCGGAACGCAAACGTTTTTACTAACCGCCGTTGATGACCGAATTGCGGTTGCTGTGCCAGCGGTTCAGGTCTCTGCGCATTTCTTTGGTGGATGTATTGGCGAAAGCGGCATGCCGATCCATGTGCGTGATACTCATATTACCAGTAATGTTGAGATAGCCGCTCTTGCTGCACCGCGTCCAATGCTCTTGATTTCAGATGGTGGTGACTGGACCAGAAATGTGCCAGAAGTCGAATTTCCCTATATTCAACGGGTTTACGACCTAATGGGTGTAAAAGGGAATGTTGAAAACGCGCATTTCGCGGACGAAGGCCATGATTACGGGGCAACTAAACGCCAACCCATGTATCATTTCTTCGCCAAGCATTTCGGTTTATCGCTGGACGGAATGCTGACAGAAGATGGCAGAGTTGATGAAAGTGCAATTAAAATTGAACAGGTAGAGCAGCTATATGTTTTTAATAAAAACAACCCTCTTCCTGCCCATGCAATTTTAAATAATATTGATGGCTTTAATTAATAGCTGCCAAATGATCCCATCGGTCCGGGGAAAACCACTGGACTTTCTGCACCGTCTTTGGCAACCGCGACTACACCGAAGTAATAGTTGTCGACCACTAAGTTTTCAAAGGTGTATGTGTCTACGTCACCGACATATTTGCTATATGTCCATTTTGGCTCATCCGTATAACGCCAGTATACTTTATAACCCGCGAGGTTTTCTGCCATTTCGCCCATTGGTTTTGACCAACTGATCACGGCAGAAGCACGCACGGCACCTTTTAATGTTACGTCCGCAGGAAACGGTGGTGCGGCGGCCATTTCAGCAAGGCTAACGATGTTAAGGGATGTGAGCTTTGCTGCATAATCAAAGTTTACGCCTTCGATCACGTCGCCGTACTCGCGGCCATCTTCAACGCGGATGTCTTGGTGTTGACGGTCATAATGTTCATTGGTTTCCATGATGCGTACACCAGGAATACCAACCGCATTAAACGGGCGGTGATGACCACCACGGCCAAAACGATCAAGGCGGTAAACCACCATTACATCCAGATTAGGGATATATTTATCGGCCTGGCGGTCAATGAAACGGGCAATATTGCGTGATGGGCTGTCCACTTCACCGCCGGCAAAGCGTCTTGCGCGCGCTTCTTCCGGTGTTTCAACATCGCGGGTTCCTTCAGAAAAGACCCGGGCGGTAGTGTTGTTTATCACACCATTTATACCGGTAATATTTCCGATCATATCGTTATTCAATACGGCCTTTATACGCCAGTCATTTGCAAGCGCATGCTTGGCAACAATCTGACCACCAAACAGTCCTTGTTCTTCACCAGAAAGACTCATGTATATAATTGATCCGGCAAAGTCATGCTTGCTCAGCACCCTGGCGGCTTCAATTACACCAGCCATTCCGGAGGCGTTATCATTTGCACCCGGGCTTTCATCAACGCCATTAAGTGGATCAGAAATACGGCTATCAATATCACCGGACATGGCGACATAACGCTCACCGTCAAGGGTACCACGTTGAATGGCGATCACACTGACCACTTCGGTGGGTTCCGGTATCCGACGCTCGCCTTCAATAGTTTCGCTGATATACATTATTTCGAGGCAGTTATCACATTCAGCGCTAATCTTTTCAAATTCAGAAAAAATCCAGCGGCGAGCCGCACCGATGCCGCGCGTTTCTGATTTTGTATCTGAAAGTGTATGACGCGTACCAAAGCTGACCAGTTTACGAATATCTCTTTCGATCCGCATCGATGATACATCTTTCACCAGTTGATGGATCATTGGTAGTTCTCCAGGTGGTACATCGGCTGCATTTACGTTAAACGCAAAAGCAAGACTTGCCCCAGCTAGTATTAGTTTTTTAAATGGCATGTGAATTCTCCCGTTTACTTATATTTTTCCTATAAAACCGTATCACACCGCCCGCGTCAACCGATCATTGATTGCAAACTGTCATTATGCGTATTACAAAAGTAGAATAAGAATTTTAAAAGGGGCAGAATATGAAAAATATAATTTTTAAGTTATTGGCGCTCTCGCTTTTATTGCCGTCTATGGCTTTGGCTGATGAAAAAGAACTTGATGATACTTTTACGCCCATGATTGAAAACATGATGGCGGAAAATAACATTCAAGGATTTTCATTTTCTGTTGTCTCGAAAGACGGGCCTCTTTTTAAGAAAACATATGGCGTTAAAAATATGTACACGAAGGATCCCGTCACCAATTCGTCGCTTTATCATATGGCGTCTCTGACAAAAACTTTTGTTGGTACGGCTCTTATGCAACTTCATGATGCGGGTAGACTTGACGTCGATAAGCCAGTTACGGAGGTGGTTCCTTATTTCGTGCTCGTAGACAGCCGCTATAAAGATCTGACCATTCGCCAATTTGCCTCACATATTTCCGGTATGCCTGATTTTGATAGTAACCCATGGCATAACCCGCAATATGATGAAGGGGCCTTGGAGCGTTTTGTCCGTGATTTTATCTCTCATAAGTTCCTCACTCATCCGCCGGAAACTATTTATCAATATTGTAATACGGGATATGAACTGTTGGGGGATGTTATCGCAAAAGCATCCGGCATGAGCTTCGAAGATTATGTGCGTGAAAATATCCTTATCCCCGCAGGGATGATGGACAGCACACTGCTTATTCAAGAAGCCGACATGACGCAGCTTAATAGCCTGCATCAATCACGCGATGGTAAGATGCGTGTGGCGGATGTTTATCCTTATAACCGCATGCATGGCCCAAGTTCCACGTTGATTTCAAATATTGATGATATGACCCGTTGGGTGCAATTGAATTTAAATGGTGGTACACTTGATGGCAACCGTGTGCTTAAAAAAGAGACCCGTGATCATATGTGGCAGCCAGTGGTCGGCAGTAATGGTCGTCAGTTTGACCGCGCTGGTTTTAGCTGGCAACGTCGCATGCAGGGGGAAGTGCAAACCATATTCCACGGTGGCAGCGATGGCTACAGATCATATATCATCATGATCCCTGAATATGATATTGGTTTCGTTTGGATGTCAAATACTGCCGGGCAACCTTACCACGATTTTTCACAAGCCATTGCTGAAAAACTAATTGAATATAGAAAGAAATAATATGTCGGAAGCGTCAATACTAAGAGAGAAAACCGTATCAAATATGATGGGATTAGTACGTAGCCTAGCGGGGCCTACTGATGTTAGTCCAGAAAATCTTGATAAAATTAAAGATGCCATGGTCGATATCGCGGATAAAACAAACCTATGGAACGAAGAAGAGTTCCCAGCACCAACAGGCGATAAAGTTCAAACAAGATATCTTATCTCTCAGGATGATGATGAAAGTTATGCTCTTTACTTAAACGTTATGCATACGGGTAAAGTCGCTCCGCCCCATAATCATTCCACATGGGCGTGCATTAGTTCCGTTGAAGGCGAAGAATATAATTACCGCTTTGAAACCGAAATTGATGGTCCGTTAGTGCCAGGAGAACGAACGATAAAACAAACCGAAACCGTCATCGTAAAGCCGGGGATGGGCATCGGACTACTTGCTGATGATATTCATTCTATTGCCATACATGAAGGCACCAGCACCCGTCATCTACATTTATACGGACGCGGACTTGAAACACTCGATAAGCGCCTGATGTGGGATAAAGAGCTTAAAAAATGCGACTATTTTGTAATGGATGTTAAAACCACAAAATAAAAGGATGATCTTATGGATAAGCCAAATACTGTTTCGAGAGAAGAATGGATAAAAGCTCGTAAAGAATTAATGGATAAAGAAAAAGAACTGACCCGTCACCGTGATCAGGTCAGCGAGGCTAGACGAGCGTTGCCATGGGTAGTCGTGACGGAAGATTATGTTTTTCAAACAACGGGCGGTGAGAAAACACTGGCAGATTTATTCGACGGCAAAAGCCAGCTGATCGTTCAGCATTTTATGTTTGGCCCCAATTGGGAAGAAGGCTGCCCAAGTTGTTCTTTTCTTGCTGATGGCTACGACGGCATAAATGCTCACCTTAATGCCCGCGATACAAACTTGGTTGCCGTATCAATAGGGCCAGTGGATAAATTACAGCAGTATAAAAAACGCATGGGATGGTCATTTAACTGGTATTCATCAACGGGAACCAGCTTCAACCATGACTATAATGTCTCCTTTGCGCTGGATGATATTGAAGCTGGTAACGCCCAATATAATTATCAAAAACTTGAGCGTCAAATGGAAGAACTCCCCGGCACCAGCATTTTTTATAAAGATGAAAAGGGCGTAATTTATCACACCTTTTCCGTCTATTCACGTGGCCTAGACCCATTAAGCACAGTCTACCAATTCCTAGATCTAACCCCAAAAGGTCGTGACGAAAAATACTTGCCCCATCCTATGTCATGGATCAGGCGACATGATGTGTATGAAGATTAAAAAAGGCGGCTATTTAAGCCGCCTTTCTTTTTATTCAGGTTTCCGCCATCTCAGCACGGGATTTCTTGCTGCGGCGGTTTCGTCTAGCCTTTTAAGTGGCGCATAATGTGGCGCGCCTGTGAAGCGGTTGGCTCTGCCGTTTATGGCCCTATCTACCAAGTGACGCATTGTGCCTATGAATTGGTCTAGGGACTGTTTGCTTTCTGATTCTGTTGGTTCAATTAACATCGCACCGTGTACGACCAATGGGAAATACATGGTCATGGGGTGATAACCTTCATCGATCATCGCTTTTGCAAAATCTAACGTGCTGATACCTGTATCTTTTAAGAAACGGTCATCAAACAGGGCTTCATGCATGCAGGGACCTTCGAAACTTGCACTCATCACGTCTTTTAGTGATGCAAGTATATAGTTTGCGTTAAGCACACTGTCTTCGGCAACACGGGCAAGGCCGTCTGCGCCGTGGGACATCATAAAGGCAAGGGCGCGCGTGAACATGCCCATTTGACCGTGAAACGCCGTCATGCGACCAAAACTTTGTCCGCCTTCAACATCATGCTCGATAAGATCAAAAGTTTCTTCGCCGGCAATCACATAAGGAATTGGCGCAAACGGGGCAAGCGCTTCTGAAAGAACCACCGGACCCGCGCCCGGACCACCACCACCGTGCGGAGTGGAGAAGGTTTTATGCAGGTTAATATGCATGGCATCAACACCAAGATCGCCGGGGCGTACTTTGCCAACGATGGCGTTAAAGTTTGCGCCGTCGCAGTAGAAATAACCGCCCGCAGCATGAACTGCATCAGCCATTTCGATGATTTCGTTTTCAAATAAGCCACACGTATTTGGGTTTGTGACCATAATTGCTGCTACATCGGGACCAAGCGCTGCTTTCATAGCGTCGACGTCTACGCGACCTTCTGGTGTTGCGGGAATGTCTTTTACTTTATATCCGCAAAGTGCCGCCGTTGCCGGGTTGGTGCCGTGGGCTGATTCAGGGGCCAGAACAATCGAACGCTCGTCGCCTTTTACTGTCAAAGCTTGACGAATGGCCATGAGGCCGCATAGTTCACCGTGAGCACCCGCTTTGGGTGACATGGCAACCGCTGGCATGCCTGTTAAGGTTTTAAGCCAGTGAGCAAGCGTATCGATTAAATCAAGCGCGCCTTGTGTCGTGCTAATCGGCTGCAATGGATGAATATCGCTTAGACCCGGAAGGCGGGCCACTTTTTCATTTAAACGAGGGTTATGCTTCATGGTGCATGACCCAAGTGGATAAAGTCCCATATCAATGGCGTAATTCTTACGGCTCAAGCGCGTATAATGACGCATGGCTTCTGGCTCGGATAATCCGGCAAGGCCGATTTCTTCGTCGCGCTCTACGCCACCAAGACAGTTTTCGAATTCCTCCACTTCGGGAAGGTCAACACCAGTGCGACTGGTATCACCAACTTCATAGATTAGAGGCTCTTCTTGCTCAAGCCCTCGGCTACCAGAAAAGCTTTGATAATCGGCCATGTCTGGGCTTGCAATGCCTTCAACCCCGGTTGGGCGTCCTTGATTATTTAACATGATAGCACCTCTTTAAGTTCACCGACCAGTATGTTCATATCATCTTCCGATGTTGTTTCCGTAACGGCAATGATCAGATCTTTGGTTAAGTCCGGATTATTAGGATAAAGCCTTGATACGGGAAGTCCGGCGATTACATCACGCTCAACCAGTGCTTCAACAACGTCATGGGCATTTTTACTCAGGCGTACGGTAAATTCATTGAAGAAAGTTTTATTCAGGACTTCAACACCATCAATATTTTTTAATTTTCCTACTAATTTAACCGCATAAGAATGGTTCAGTTTCGCCAGATGACGATATCCTTTGTCACCAAGCAATGTCATATGAATGGTAAAGGCGAGGGTACATAACCCTGCATTGGTACATATGTTACTGGTGGCTTTTTCACGGCGAATATGTTGTTCGCGTGTGGAAAGCGTTAGAACAAATCCGCGCTTACCTTCTGCATCCGTTGTTTCTCCGCATAGGCGACCGGGCATTTGACGGACATATTTTTGACGTGTCGCAAATAATCCTACGTATGGACCACCGTAATTAAGGCTATTACCAATTGATTGTCCTTCGCCAACGACAATGTCCGCACCCATTTCACCAGGGGATTTAATCGCGCCTAATGCTACGATTTCTGTGGTCACAACGACAAGAAGAACTTTCTTCGCATGAAGTTGATCGGCAAGGGCCGTGAAATCATTAATATTACCGAAGAAATCTGGGTTCTGAACAATAACACAGGCCGTTGCATCATCCACTTGATCCAATAAATTCTCTGATTGGTTAACGGTGGGGTCATTAACCACCACAACATTTTCGGTGAAATTAGTGATATTTTTTACCACATCAATATATTGTGGGTGTAAATTACCACTAATGACAATGCGTTTTTTACGGGTCACGCGGCACGCCATTAGCGCCGCTTCACCGCAACCAGTTGAGCCGTCATACATAGATGCATTGGCCACATCCATGCCTGTGATTTGTGCCACTTGCGACTGGAATTCATAAAGGGTTTGAAGTGTACCTTGGGAAATTTCCGGCTGATAAGGGGTATAGGCGGTGAGAAACTCACCGCGTTGAATTTGATAATCCACACTGCTTGGCACATGATGGCGGTAAGCGCCAGCACCAACGAAGAAAGGAACATCACCAGCCGCTACACTCTTAGCAGAGAAAGCAGCAAAGTTTTGTTCGACTTCCATTTCTGTCATATGAAGCGGAAGATCAAGCAGTCCTTTAAGTAAGGCATGATTTGGCACATCAAC
>Ga0307986_10002057_pt1 | contig 14463 bp, 13 predicted proteins | sample EllFjometageno82_FD_203170 | JGI IMG/M metagenome (GOLD analysis project Ga0307986, IMG submission 203170) | Marine microbial communities from Ellis Fjord, Antarctic Ocean - #82 | ecosystem: Environmental > Aquatic > Marine > Unclassified | place: Southern Ocean | collected 2014-10-09
CTTGTGCACGACGCCTTTGTATTATCGAAACAGCATAATTATGATGTCTCGATTGATGACAATATTATTATTTTAAATGGTGATTTAGATTACGGAATTTCAGAACAAGTAGAAAAATTAGTCAACCAAAATCCAGGCGTTAAAACGATCGTTTTAAATAGTGATGGTGGCCTGCTTTATGAGGCTTCACAACTATCCAAAACAATACTACTTAATAGTTTGAACACCTATACTAATGATGGTTGCTCATCTGCCTGTACCATTGCTTATATTTCAGGAAATAAAAGATTTATTCATGAGAAATCCTATTTAGGATTTCATAAATATAGCTACATTCATCCAAAGCTAAAGTTAAGTGATTTAGACTTATTTGAAGACCAGAATGAGGATGCTGTATTTTTTAGAAAAAGAGGGGTTAGTAAAGAGTTTACTAACAAGATGTATCAAGCAGATTCTGAGGATATGTGGTATCCGTCAATTAGTGAATTACAAAATCATGGTGTGGTCCATAAAGTGATAGAAAATTAATTATTATTTATAAAATAATCTTTTATCCATTATCACAATATTCAGTCTTTATTTGAGAGCTTATGATAAGTCAAGAAAAGCCTCTTTAACTTTTAATTATAAAGGTCTACATTTGATATTGATAGAGCTTATGAGCAATTTAACCGTTGAATTATTTTTTTGAAGTGGATTGCAATCTATTGAGTTATAGACCATAATAAATTATTATCTTTAAAATAGCCATTATTTATTTATGGAAATACAAATAAAAGAAATTATCAGCGTAGCTATCCCCTTATTTTTTGGGTTTTTAATTTTTCAAAAGTTTCGGAGGCAATTACAAAAAAAGGTTAAAGCTAAAGAGGTGGATCATTTGGGAAATATGAAGATTAAAATTCATAAAACAAATGAAGAATGGGGGTTAACTTATTTAAATATTCAGTGTAAAGGTTTAATTCCTATTGGCATTAAAACATCTATTGGTTTTATTGTTTCAGTGATGACCGAGAGCCAGACTGGCAGGTCTGAGCCTGTCTTATCAACGATTGATTCGTTTCAAGAGTCTAAATCTACAGCATTTCAAGATTTAACAAAAATTGGAGAAATAGATGCATCCCATGGTTTTGATAGTTGGACTACTATTGGCACTATTCCCATTGAAATCCTTCAGCCTGCTATTAGTGGGGCTCAAAAACTTAAAATCACTGTTAGGTTGGTCGACATGAATAACCTTCCAGAGATTACCCTTGGAGCTGGAGAAGGGGGGATATTGACAATTACAAAAGACTATGATTATCATTTTAATGTTAAAGGTTATCATGAAGAGGGTAGTCATATAAATGAAGCTAGGGCGCTTTCGGTAAAACTTGGTGTTGCGGTTGCGATGTCTGATGGTAAATTTGATATCACCGAAAGAAAAAATATAGACTTATGGATCAAGAAAAGAATTATGTTTTTTGATCAAGAAAAGCAAAGCACACTTAAAAGTCTATACAACAAAGCGAAAAATGATGCAGAAGAATTTTTTTCTGGCATAGAGCTAAATGAGCAACCGTGGAAATATGAAATAGATGCCATTTGTAAGGATATGTGTAATATTGGTGAAGAAGTTCAAAAATATGAAGCATTAGAATTAGCTCACGAAGTTATGGTTGCTGATGGCGTGGAGTGCGATAAAGAATCTGAAAATATTCACAATATTGCTAGAAATCTAGACATTAATATTGATGAAATTGAGATGATTAGATCTCATAAGATTTATAAGCTTAATGTTAAAAATAAGTAGCAATATTGACAAAATATTTTTTGTAATTCTATTGACCACATCTTTAACAGTTAGCGCTGATGATCCGTTTAGAAAGCTTAAGTGGACAGTGGGTTCAATCCAGGAAGATTCCTCCAATCCTTTTAGGTTAATAGATCCTGAATCAATATTGGTGACAGATCCTGCTTATAGTGCACAGGACCCAGTATCAGTGTTATTAACTGACCCTGCTTATGGTGCTCAGGATCCTGAATCTATTGAAATAGTAACTAAAATAGCTAGTCAAACTTACAAGACTATATCTAAAAAGGAAGTTATTGCTGAAACTAACTCTAAGGATGAAATTAAGTTTAGTAAAGAAAAGAGCGTAAGCCTAGATTCTGCTGGCAATACTGTAACTAAGACATTCAAGATAAGTACAGAAGTTAAAAGTATACTTGTTAATACTAAAACTACTAATACAACCACTAGGACAAATGCTTATGAAGACGGATCAATTGATACTAAAGTGACAGCTATTGATGTTGCTACTAATACAGTAGAAAAAGAGATTAGTCGAACAGAGATAAAGAAAGAGCTTATTGGCGAAAAAGTCACACCAAACGTTAAAAAAACTTGGTTTACATCTAAAACAGGCAGGAAGTTTAAAACCAATAGCTCAAATACCTCATCTACATTTATTGATAAAAAAATAAAGAGTTCAGATGAAAATGGAAGCGAAGTAATAGACACCTATCGTACTTATAAAGACACAATAACAACACCTACAGTCGTCACAATTACTAAAACTACGACTAAACATATTTTGTGGAGCGATGGTAAAACCACTACTAGTGATATGACTACGAGTAGTGATACCCCGGTCACTAACGTTGTAACAACTCAAGAACGTGAAGAGTATGTTGATAGAAAGGTAATCCCTAAGATTGTCAGCGTAGACGACACTCGAAAAGCATCCACAAATACATTTAAAGGTTCACCGAATATTGAATCAGATTGCACCATAAAGGAGAAAAATCATAAAGAGGATAATAAAAATATAATTATCAAAATATCTGAAACCTGTGTGAATACGGTTACGACACCCGTAACAACTACTAAAACTATAATTACGAAGAGAAACACTTTGTGGACTGACGGCAACATAACTAGTAAAGAGATTGATGTACACAAAGAAGAATCTACTATTAATTCCACCACAATAAACACAACAAAAAGAAAGCTTGGATCTGAAGTGATCGAGTTTAAAAAACTAAATCAAAAAGAAAGCCAAGGTAAGCTAAAAGGTTATTTAAATAATTCAAGAGAGGATCCTGAAAAATTAACCCAATTGGAGCTGGAAAGCCTAGCAAACTTAATTTGTCAGAAGTTTAAAGCACAAGGATTGGAGTTTACGCAAATCCCCAAATTTTATGATCAAATTCACAATTGGAACAACCCGTCTGGATTTGAGAAGTTATATAGCTTAATTGAAAAGTGCTTAAGATATTAAAATATTGTGCACTATTAATAAATTTTATTTTGAACTATAAATACAGTATTATCGATAGATCGATGTTTTTGCCGATATATTTTTAAAATATACAACAAGGAATGATGGTTATGAAATGGATAGGAAACAATAAGAAAGAAGTTGCTAGTGTTCAATTGTCAACAGTCAATGAAAGGATATCTGTAGGAAATAAGCTATTTGCCGCAGCCTGGATTTTTGAAATTGTTGCAGCGACAATAGGTTTGTATGTTGCGTGGACAACGGGTAATAATATTGCCGCATTGGAAGGCGATGTATCTCAAGCCCAGCAAGCACAAATTATTTTGGGTTCATTGCCATTTGTGATGGTGGCATTAGCTGAAGTGTTAAAAATACCTATTGTCTACCTTGTTTATATTAATAGAAATTTAATCACAAAATTTATTTTTTCAATTGTTTTATTTGGCCTGACATTAATTACATTTGAGACTTTAGCTGCTGCATTTGAAAATCAATTTACCAATATTACTCATAAAGTTAAAGAGACTGAAAGGGAGATAGTTGATACGACCAATAGTATATTGGAATTGAAAAGTAAAATTAAAGAAACAGAGGCTCAAACATTGGAATCTCTAAATGATAAATACAATAAGAATATAAATAGCTTAAATAAAACTTATGATGAGAAAATAAAAAATTTAAAGTCACAAATAATTACAGTTGAACAAGCTTTAGAAAAGGCGCCAACTAATAAAGTAGACCTGCTTCATAGTCAGATTACTGAATTTAAAAAAGTTAAAAGTAGCAAAATATTACTTCTTAGGGAAGACTATCAACAAGAAAAAAATAGTCGCTCTAGTAAGCTTTCTGCGTTTCAGAAAGATAGAAATGAAGGGATAAAAACTATTGATGATCAATTAGAGAAGCTTAATAAGGTCATTTCTGATCATAATGAAAGAGCTGACAATAAATGGAATGTCCCATATTGTAAAAAAGATAACAATTGTAAGAAAAATTATGTACTCATTGACAATTTTAATAATGATAAAGATAAGTTGTTAAAATCTTCTCAAGAAAAAAATGACGAAGATCAATATTTTAAAAAACATATGACAGAAAAGGATCAAATAGAAGTGGAGTACCAGGTAAAAATAGATGAACTTAGTGTGCAAATCGATTCTGTTAATGAAGCTATTCTTAATAAAAAGACTAATAGCTTACAAATAAAGAATATTGTGAATAATTTAGAGCGTATTCGAGCAAAACATAAGGGGAACATTGACTTTTCTGAAAATAATCATAAGGCAACTATTGAGTTGTTTAATTTGAATAAAGATAAGATAGGAGAGTGGAGTAGTCAAATAGAATCTAAAGATCAATTAATAAAAAAACTCAATGAAGAAAGTGATGAGCATGAAGAGTTCACACAAATTTATAGAGTTACCAAACATTTTAATGGTTATGAGTCACTCTCACAGGTGACGCCGAATGATGTTGCTATTACGGCTTTTTGGTGGTATGGCTCTTTAGCGGCACTTGTATCAATTATGGGTGTAGTTCTTGCTTTTGGTGCTTTAATATTGAGACACCCCAAGGAGAGATATAAAGAGCTTAAAAAGGAGAAACGCCATCGATTAAAAAATACCATAAGACGTGTGTTTATAAGTTTGCGTAAACGGATTAGAAGGCCAAAAGTTATTACTAAAATTAAATTTAAAGAGGTAATTAAAGAGGTGATTAAAGAGGTTCCAGTTCAAAAGGTTGTGCTTACAGAGGTACCTGTTGAAGTTATTAAAAAAGAAGTTTTTTATGAGCCCCTCTACACTAAAGATCCGGATCTTTTAAAATTCGGTACAGCGAAGGTTAGGGATATTCTGAACAAGTTTGGTAAAGATAAGACTGTCAAGAAGGATGATAAAGGTAGCTAGATGTCAGAATCTAAAGAATATATAGTTAGTAACTATGGTGCCATTAATGCACATACAGAGGGTGTTGTAGATAATGAAAAACAACTTCGCAGACTAAAAAGATTTAAAGCAGACCGGGTTTTTATTAAAAACCTAGGTTTATTGTTAATGCTTATAGGAATATTTGCTATTTTATTATCCACTGCGTATTATATTTATAAAAAATATTCTGTCGCTAAGCCAATATATGAGGTGGTTGATAAGCCTATTTATATTGACCAGACAATTATAAGAGAAGTTCAAACTGAAGTTCCTATTGAAAAAATAGTATTTAGAGATAAGGAGATAATTGTAGAGATTCCAGTGCCAACCCCACCTGGTAGTTCATTTGGTAAATTTACCAAGTTTCACGACGAGTTAATTGATACAGATGGAATTGGAAAAATTATTACTGGAAAGCAATATAAAGATGAAGGGAGGGGTGATTTAAGCGAAACACAACAACAGTATTGTTATGCAACATCACTAGATAATCCTGATAATGATATAACACTTGCTATATTAAAAGATGGCAAGGTAGAATATGCTGATTTATTTTCAACGATTCGGGCGTTCTCACCAGGAGATTCTGTCGATGAAATTAAGCAATCAAGGCTTAATTTAAGGAAGTTAGCTAGACAATATTGTAAGTTTGAGCTTGATTTGAAGCAGAAGTCAAGAATTTTTCCAGGCTCTACAAGTTCAACAGAGCATATTGGTATTGAAAAATAAATTTATAAATTATGTCTTTGGTAATTTTTGAAAATATTTGGATACAGGTCAAGCACCTGTATTTCGTGCTTGGCGATACATTAATTTCATGCCTTATTCCTACTGATATTGGTAGATTTTACGAATTTACAGATGCTGACCTTGGCGGTGCATTCTCTTTTTTTGTCCCATTGTTCCTAATAGCAATACTAATGGCGTCAATTAATGACACGAATGAAGGAAAATTAGAAATATTCACCCCTGGTAAAAAAATATTAACCAAGAAAGGGAGGAGAAAATTTAAAATATTCTATATTCTATTGTTTTCACTAGTATTGATACAAATAAGTCTGTGGCTTTTTAATATTAATCATCTATGGTTAAATTTATTGCCAGGGGTAATTTTCTTATTTTTAAATGTATATGTATTTCTTACGAATGGCTACTCTTTCAAACAAAAGAAATTTAAAAAAAATAAAAAAATATTAACTAAGCAAGGGGTTATAGTCGCAAGCAAGGTATTGGTATTGGTATTTATCTTGCTAGTTTTATATTTGATAAATAGACTGTTTAATGAGATTTGTTCATCTGCCCTATTTTTGACCATAATACTTACAATTGCTGTTTATTTTTCGAGAGGGGGTAGGTGGAAAAGATTAAAGCAAATAGCGGCAAAGTACATTAAAAGAATGAAGAGTTATTTCAAAGGTTTTTAATTATGAAATCTTGCATCCTATTATTAATGTTATTACCTGTATTTGTTAGTGTAAAGCCACAGCATGGTACAGTAACAGTTTCTAAAGTTACCAATGTGTACAATGACTATACTTTTAGGGTTAATATAAACTCTTTATCACCGATTGTTGAAAAAAACATCCTTATTCGAGTAAATGGCATGGATGCACCTGAAGTAAGCGTTAAATTTCCATATGAAAAGGATCTAGCTTATAAGACAAAAGAGCTTGTTACGGATGAACTATTAACAACAAGAGTCCCGGCCGAAGGTATTTTCACACCTGGACTGCAGTAACTAATAAGCCCCAATTAAGTGGTTTTTAATTAGACAGCATTCAAAGAGGTAAATATTCGCTTTACAGCTAGCCATATCAATCTCGAGGTACCTCTAGGTAAAGATAGTAAGATACCTTTCCTTTGTTAATATTCCAAAAGGTGTTAAAAGTATCTTTAAGTGCAATTTCCATATGAACTTCTTCAGTTTCGTCTAAATTCTCCTGAAACTCTTCTGTTATCTTGTTAGTGTGCTTAGAATAAATAGTAACCATTTCCCCGGTTAACCTTGATTTTGCATTAATCTTTTCTCCAAAAATAAATCCCTTTAAGTTAGATCTTGCTATTATTTTTGTTAACTTTAATGCTTTTATTTTTTTTCCAGGCGTTAGAATTTTTATTTTTTCAGTTGCCATAGAGACAATATAGTTTTTATCCATAAAATTTATCATCGTTACTCCGTCAAATATTTTTAAAGATTTTATATATGTCTCGAGAGGTATGAAAGGTGGTTTTTTTACTACCCCAATTACATGTTTTACTTTATTAATTAATTGCATGTTTTTGTAACTAATACTAATAGTGACAGAAACATACTTATTTTTTTTATCAATGATTTGGTTAACTGTACTAAACCCTCTTAACAACATGCTGGACGAACTTTTTATGTTGGTTGAAAATTTTTTAACATCTTCTATTTGAGTAGAAGTGACATAAAGACTTTCATAACTTGAGATATCTTCACTAATATATCGTGATAAGTTTGTTTTTGAGAGTGTATCAGCAACAGATAAGGCTTTTTTTATAGATTTTTCGTCTGTATTGAATAATTCTTTTTGTGTAGTTGAGGTAAGAGATTTAAATGACCCATCTTGATTGTGCTGGATCAGTATATTTTGTGCTTGGGATGAGATAGGTGCAATAAGCAGAATAATTAGTAGAATTTTACTTTTAATCATGTTTTTTTTGCATTATATATCTAAACTCATATATGGACAATTCTACACTATAATTAAATAATACTATTAATTAAAGGGGTCTATAGTGACGAGCGTAAGAGTCACAGTTTTTGTTATCACAATATTAATTTCATTCATATCTTTTGCAGTAACCATGGAAAAAGTTACTGTTGAAGGGTGGGGAGAGACTATCGAATCTGCAAAAATAGATGCTTCAAAAGCAGCTGTTGATTTGGTGGTTGGTATGTATACAGCTAGTGAATCTCTTGTTAGAAATGGTGAACTAATTAATGATGAAGTTTTAACCTATAGTAACGGCTATATTGTGAGTTTTGAAACAGTTAATTCAAGAAAAGAAGATGGATTTTGGATAGTGAACGCAGAGGTTGAGGTTGAGGTTGGAAAGGTAACTCAAAAATTAAGAGATATGAATATTACAACCATTGGTAGTCCTGAGTTTGAAGTAAAAGTTGCAGGTGCATTTAACAATGCGGATAAGTTTAGAAATGTATTTAAAAAAGAAATTTTAGATCCGATTTTTATGGATAGCTCTGCATATAGAAAAGAATTTTTAGGAATGGAGCCTTATGTTGATGATAGTTCTTCAGCCCTAAAAGAGAGGCAGTATATTTATCGTTTTATTCCTAACGATAAAAGAAAATATGAAGATTTAAAAATTATGCCTTTTAGAATGAAGTTTAAAGTATCACTGAGTGATGATTATATTAAGGATGCAAAAAAACTTTATAATTATTTGGCTAATGGAGATAGGGAGGAATATATATGTACTACAATTTTAACAAAAAAAGGAAAATCAACAGACTGCTGTAACACATCTTCAGTTTGTATCGTAGAATTAATCGATCCTCCTGAACAAAAAAACTGGCTTGTTGGCTCTAAGGTTATTGAATACAAATTTTCTTCCATAAATAATAGAATTGCAAATAGTGAATTTATAAAAATTAGGGATTTGTATGATGTTAGTAGACATAGCGGAGCTTATTTTATTTTTGAATTTTTCAATGAAATTAAAGAGAGTATTGGAAAGGTGGTTTTGGGTGGTATGGATCCATGTAAATATTTAACAGATGATAAATATTTTGAGTGCGAGAAAAATAAGGGTGTAGTAGCTGAAAGTCAATATAGCTCAACACCAATAATAACGTCTTATGATGCTTGGGGAGATCCATGGCACAAGGACATCTCACCTATGGTTAGTGGATTTTATATTAATAAAAAATCTTTAATTTCTAATAATCAGGAGTTTTCAGTTATTGTTTTACTTGATGAGGATATTGGGAAATCGATTAAAGATGTAAAGTTTAGCATTGATTGGTCAAAGCCAAATATTTTATAAAAACATAAAGTATTTGGTTTGTTATTTTTAAGATTCTAAAGGCAACCTATTCTATATTTTTTTATTAATAAGCTAATAAATCCATGATATTAACTTCATTTGAATTTGTATTGAGCTTGATATATAAATCTTTTGAGGCTTTCTTAGTAGCTTCAAAGGTTAGTGCGTCAACAATGCTTGTTACTGAGTCTTTAGATACTTCCTTTTCTGCTGCGGCAGAAGCAGTGTAGCTCCTGTTATCTGTTTTATGGTTTGCTGATACTGAAACATACACTTTAACATTTACTCTACTTAGGGTGTCAGCATTGTCTGAAATAGAGTTTAAGATGCCACTAAAAGGGTTATTACGATTTTTGTCTTGATTCATAGAGTTAAATATGCCGTTAAAAATAGCTGCTCCTTGCGCATCTTCCATCGCTTGCCTGTCTACTTTTTTATCTTGACTGATTTGATCAATTCTTCCAGTGATGGAAATATCGTGATATGCTGAGTTTGGGTTGCCAGAATTTAATTCAAATGAATTAGATTGTTGAGAAAATACTGATTTAATAGCATTTCTAAATTGTGGCCAAGATTTATCTTTATAAGTAAAATCTCCTATTAGTAAAATATCCCTCATTGCAGATTTATCTTGAATGCATATTTTTGCATCAATAACCATTTCAAGGATTTTACCAGCACCCATATCAATGACTTCCTGGCTGACCACCTCATAAGAATCTACTTTCCCCTTAGTTTTGGTAGTGGCAGAATCATTAAATTTTTCATTCTCATTGCCATTGATAGAGTTTAGGTTTAGTGATGAGAATTCACGAACTTCAGTTCCTGATATTTGTCTTACAGCATCTGCCAAGGCCTGATTAATTACTATAGATTTTATTTTTGAGTAGCTTTGATTAGAGTTAATGAACTCACTCGCAGTTACTCTTTTTTTAATAATTTCCGAACAGCTGTTATTTTCAAGTGATAATGAATTTTGTGACAGGGTTGTTAATACGACACCTAAAGTAATAAATTTAAACATAAGGGTGTACTTATTTTTTGCAGATTTTAGAATTACTTAGTTTATTGTATGATTTACAATTACCCAGGTCACAGAGTTGCTTTAAGTCACCACACAGGGCACTTGTAGCCCCTAATCTGATGTATACATTTGCTCTATTTTTTAGAGCAAGTGCAGATCCTGGGTTGATTTCTAGCGCTCTAGTGAAGTCAAATAAAGCCTTGCGATAAGAGCCCTCCCTAAAGTAAACTACCCCTCTATTAATATAAGGTTTATCGTAGTTGGGGTTAAAAGATATTGCTACTGTATAACTATCTATTGCATCTCTATAATCACCTTGGGAAGTGTATAGCACCCCAAGACTATTGTGCACTTCTGGATATTTCATATTAACCTCTAATGCTTTAAAATAATCCTTTTTTGCAGCTTCAATTTTATTAAGTTTTTGGTATGCTTTGCCCCTGTAATAATAGGCCTCTGGAATGCTAGGATTTTTTCCTATTGATACATTAAAAAGACTAATAGCTGTTTTATAATCCTTAGATTTTGCCGCAGAGTATCCTTCACTGATATCACTTTGTGCCGATGAAATCGGTTTTATAGTTTTTATTTCTGTTCTAGTTTCACTGCACGATGAGAGTAGTGAAACCAACAATACAGCTAACAACCCTTTTATTTTACAAATTTTCATTGACTTTATATTTTAAAAATCATCAGGATCACTAGTTGCACCAACGTATCCGCCATTACTATTTAGATTAGAATTTCCTGTAGTACCAGTAAGACCTTTTGATGTATTTTCAAATACAGTACCACCTTTTGTTGCATTAAATTTTGTTTTTTGAATTCTTGTCATCTCTCTTAAGCCTCTAGCTAAGGCAGAGGAATTAGGGGTCCATGCCATCACATTTACTACCATTTTTTGATCTGAAGCAGGATGTCTGAATTTTCTATAGTGAATAGTACTTATGCCTGACAAATTAAGACCTGTTTGTCGGGCGGTAATTTTAGCTTTTAAATCAGAATTATTAAATGCTTTTTTAGAGTCATCATTGTAAGATTGCATGACTTCATCCGTATTTACTTCGGTATCTGACTCTATTATCTCAGCAACAAATTTAGCAATTTCGGTCTTAGCTTTAAGTGTTGTCTTTTTCTTGGCAATAGATTTAAAGCCCTTGCCATCAGCTTGAGAAAAGCTGAGCACTATCGGCATACCCTTTTCATCTCGCCACATGCGCACACCCATTGACGCCGCTAACTCAGTATTACTCATATTTTTAAGGCGATCTGCCACTGTTAGTAAGTGTTTTTTCCCTTTAGGCATTGTTTTATTAGGGAGGTATATAGCTTCAGCTACCTTGCTTGATTTATATGACCAAACTATACCTACGGTTACGGTATAAACTCCATCCGACACACCTTCAGCGCTAAAAATCGGAGAGGCACCCTGAATATACTCCCTAGCATGTGATGACATATACTCGACATATTTTTGATTTTGCTCTACCATCTTATCAATAATTTTTTCTGTTTTAGCTTTATTAGTACCATCCCATGTTGGATCAAATTTTTTAATTTGGTCATCTAGTGTTAAGTCAGTTAATAGGTGAGCTCTGTCAGCCGTGGAAACTGGACCTATTACTGCCTTAATATATGATTGAGGAATATCTTCATTAATTTCTTTTTCAGTGAATGTGCTATTAGATTTCATCTGAGTGCCTAAAAAATTAGACAAATCAGACTTTGCATTGATTAATGCTTTTCTATATGCGGTATCTTTGCTATCTATAAAGCCCCTTTCACTAGGTAATTTTCCAACCTCTTGTGCAGCAAAAGCAATAAAAAAAGTGTGACCATTTTTTTTATTTTCACCTAGCTTAATTTTGTGACTTGCAAGATAGTCATTCCATAAATCCTCTGGGTCGGTGGATTTTACAACAGTGCTTTGATGATTATTACTGTTGTACTGCAATTCTTCGCCAATATTTTCTTCTGTATTTTCAACCGAAAAAGTAACGGTTGAAAGCAGTGTTACAAGCATAATCATAGTTGTTTTTATAAAATTTTTCATATTCTTAGTCCATTAAATGAGTCATTTAAAGCTTTATTCTAACACCAAAATTATAGAATGATTGTTTTTTTTTGTAATTGAATGATCTGTCATTCCTTGACAGGTTTGCCTGTCCCTTTTAACTAGCAACCAACACCCTCACTGGATGTCTTATATTGTATTGTATTGTATTGGTGACCTTACTAGATTAAGAAAAGCTTTATTGTTAATTATAATACCAACATTATGAGTTCCCCACTCAGATAGATGAATTAATTCCAACCCTGGTTGCCATCCTTGTTTTCAAATTTTGAAAAGGCGGGATTCTGGTCTAAACTTTATAGATATGAGCTGGATATTTTTACTTTAAATAATTACTTAAAGTAAAATACATTTAAACGAGTCAATAGAAAAATCAATGGATAGTAATATACTTTATTCAGAAAACCCATCAATGTTTAAAAATGAACCTATTTTGTTTATGGTCTATATAGCTCTTATTGTAGCTTTCGGCTTAGGCTTGATGTTATTATTAATTTGGTATTTGCGGATCAAGTCCACAAAGCTAACCATTTCAGATAAAAGTATTCTTCTTGAAAGGGGGTTACTAAGTAAAGAGCGCTCAGAAATTTCAATTGAAAGCGTAAGGACTGTCAAGATAAAGCAAAGCTTCTTCAATAGGATTTTTGGTGTTGGTGCTATTGAGCTATATACAGCAGGTGACTCCCCAGAGATTTCTGTCAAGGGATTGCCAGACCCCAATAAAGTAAGAGATATTGTAAAAAAATACCAATAAATATATGATAGGAAATTCAGACATTAAGGATAAAAACGACTCAAGAAAGATATTGTTAGCACTTACGGTGTTAATTTTGATTTTTGGTGTGTCAACAATATTAATATTTCCATCGTTTTTAGAAATATTATCATCAGGTACATCTTCAGGATTAGGCTTAAAAGATTCAGCCGTGATATCATTTTTTATTACGCTTGTTTTATTGACAATATTAACAATAGCCTCGGGTGATGGACTGATTGGTGAGGTTCAATTCGTACTAACAGCATTCTTTGTATTTTTTATTATTATCTGGTTAATGATAGCTTGGATATTTTAATAATTAAGTGATTGACCTATTAGCTACCAAGAAATTAAGGCTAAGCAGCATTAAAGTGTCCCAGGCATAGTAATGCCACCATAGGTCAAGATGTATTTCTGGTGGGCTGTACATTTAAAGCCTTTTTAAGTAGATATCATTTAATTTCTGCATCTCTTTGATGTATGCTCTTATTCATTTTTTACCAAAAAAACTTGTTATATCAAACCAATATTCAGTTGTATAACTAATCATCTTACTTGCACGTTTTTTTTCATGAGATAGAAGTCCAACTTTAGAGTTTTTAAAAAAGTTATTGCTCTCCCATTCACCTTTTAACTCATTCCAGTCTGAGTCAGAAAAATCAGTGACTTCATAGATTAATATGTCATAATACCTTTCATTATGACTTTCTAGTTTTTGCTCGAGTAGATTCAGACTATATACTTCAGATTCATCTTAAAGTTCAGATAGATGGAAAGCAAATTAAACTAAGATCATTGGTGGCAAAAGGCGGGTTTAAAGAGCAGGTGCTTCTATGGAGTTAGGTCTGCAAGCCGTCATCCGTATTCATTATTTGACATTGTAATTTGTCACTATGATCACTACATTATTATTAACACTATCTCTGTTTTATGGATCTATAGTTCATAGTCAAAATAATAAAGAACTTGAAGGTCTTGAAGAATTCCTCAGTTCGTGGAAGAATTTTGTTTCCATAGGTGATAAAAATCCAAAATTTTTAACAAAAATTACGAGCAACTGTCTATTGTCTGTTGACATAGAAAGTGATAATTCTATTAAACTGATATTTGTAGATAAAGAAACTATTAAAAAAGTATACGATAATAGAAGAAATATTGACATAGAAAACATTCCCAAAGGGTTTTTATGTCGTGACATGACATCGGGTACTAAGATAGTGAGTATAGGTGGGCAATTCTTATTTGACTCTGATGGACGTCATATATCAGTATCCATGAAACTTCTTGAAATCAATAAAGATCAGGTTGTGTTTGAATATATTAAAAGTGGTTTTTTTGGTTATATGAATTACTCATCGAAGGAAACCGGAGTGTTTTATTTGGAA
>Ga0307986_10002060_pt1 | contig 14452 bp, 9 predicted proteins | sample EllFjometageno82_FD_203170 | JGI IMG/M metagenome (GOLD analysis project Ga0307986, IMG submission 203170) | Marine microbial communities from Ellis Fjord, Antarctic Ocean - #82 | ecosystem: Environmental > Aquatic > Marine > Unclassified | place: Southern Ocean | collected 2014-10-09
ATTGAGGACGAGACCCACACATATCTCTCGGAATTCGTGATGGAAGAGGACTTTGAGAAACGCTGTCAGCAACAGGGATATTCTCAAGAAGAAATGGACTATATCCACAGGGAATCCATGAAGTCTCTGAAATCTACGATGAGGTGCGATGAACAACTGGTTCTGAAGAAGGGCTCGCAGGTCATGTGCCTCGCGAACCTCGACGTGGACGGAACCTTGCCTATCGTGAATGGGAGCCAAGGCATCGTCACAGGGTTCTCTAAAGAATACCATTGCCATCGCCCCCCATTAGGCCGCCACTGGCTGACTGCGCCCATCGTCACCTTCCAGAACGGTGCCGTCAAGACCATGAGTCCTCATACGTGGTCCAGCGACGTCTGTCCCTCCGTAGGACTCAAGCAGGTCCCTCTGATGCTCTCGTGGGCCATCACCATCCATAAGTCTCAGGGAGTCACTCTGGAGATGGCCGAGGTGGATGCTGGTTCCGATATATTTGAAGCGGGTCAGACGTATGTCGCCCTCTCTAGGGTCAAGAGTTTAGACGGTCTCTACCTGAGCTCTCTGGATCCCTATAAGATCCAAGCGAATCCAAAGGTCGTGAAATTCTATGAAGGGCTAAGTCGTTAGTTTAAGGAAATTATTTAAAGGAATAATATATAAGAAAATATTATGACTGACGTATATATATTAATAAATTCAGCATTTGATGCTATAAAGATCGGGATGTCTGGAAATGTATCACAGAGAATCGCAACACTTAATTCAGGTGTCCCTGCTCCGTTTAGAGTGTACGCAACTTATACGGCTCATACTCGCGAATTGGCTCATGAGATAGAGAGTGAAATGCACTCTTTTTTAGCAGATTGTCGCTGTATAAACGGTGAGTTTTTTGACATATGTCCAGAAATCGCATATGATGAACTTAATAGAATAGGACATATGATTTGTTATGGTGATCAGGTACCGTACTACTAGTACCCACTCCGGTCACGACTGCATGGTTATCTCGGTATAATAATAAATTTGATTCTCGTATCTCATATTTTTACCGAAATTTGATCCCTATTTATAATATGGGTTAACACTCTATCTATCGGCGTACGTTATGAATTCATTCTCTGGTCTCCGCCAGGAGAAGACGGACCCCGATGTGACCATCATGACGGGACCGCAACTCAAGAAGCAGAAGAAGAAACTTCGCGCCCTTGAAGGCAAAGAACAAACCCCGGAGAACCTGAAAAAACGCAAACGACTCACGGTCGCAATTGAGGAGTATGAGAATAACTGTAAGCCGTCTCAGGGGGCGACGAAGCAGACGGAAGCGAATAAAGCGAAGAAACAGAAGAAAGCGAAGAAAACTAAGAAACAGAAAGCCAACGACGATGAAGACTTCTTGGAGAAGGCATTCCGTGAGGCGAATACCCCCGAACACAAACAGGCAAAACAAGCAGCCGAAGACGCACTGCAACGCAAAGAAGACGAACGGCAACGCAAAGAAGACGAACGGAGGGATGCCTACAGACAAGAGAAACAAGAGCAACAAGAGAAACAGCGACAAGAACAGCAGAGAGAGAGAGAAGAACATCAATGGAGAGAGAGACAAGAACAGCAATGGAGGGAACAGCAATGGAGGGAACAGAGAGAGAGACAGAGACAACAAGAGGAACATAGACCGCGAGAGAAAACACCTGAAGATAAGATAACCGAGCTACAGGTCCTCTTGAAACTGCACAATGTACCAGAAGACATCATCTCTCTGGTAAATGACTACAACAAACAAGGATACCGCAAACTTAGCTTGAAATACCACCCAGACAGACCCGGAGGAACAACTGAATTTAGTACGTTCCTAAACATGGTCAAAGACCATCATGAACCAAATATCCACGTACCCGATGAAACGTGGGTCAAGTAGTAAGTACAAGTAAGTACACCAGTAATAAATGCGCTTTTGAGTTTTTTTGAGTTTTTTTGCGAAATTTGATGGATTTGTTGATAATTTCTATCATCCTTGCTATTCTGCTTCCTTAAGCACGCTCTAGCTCTTTCCCCCTCTGCTCTGCTCTCTGCTCTCTGCTCTGCTAGCATGTCTCTTTCGGACATCCCCTTCGAGACGTTTCTCGAGGCTATGGTTCCTCTCCTCAACGTGGAGGACATCGGCGCACTCTCCATTGTCAACAAAGACCTCAACGAGTTCTGCGATGATAATCTGGTCTGGCGAGACTTGTATCTCCGCACGGTGCGCTGCGCTGTTACCGATGACAGCGTCCACATCACCAAACCAGGTCGCGGGCACAATGTGGATCCGTGCTCTTTCGCGATAATATATCGCTACAGGCACGGTGGAAACATGGTCAAAGAATATCACCCAAATTCTATCGTGCAACCGTGTGGAACCCTCAATGCCAACTCGCCTGGCACCTATGGGGGAATCTGCTTGCCGTGTATGCCGAACGAGGTCAGGGCAAAGGTACCCAAGATCAACCCGGACATCGTGAACTCCATTGTTGGCTACGCAAGCTACGGCTTCCATCTGGCCCCGACTCCCAAAAACAAGGACCTGATTCTCAAGCGCCAGGAGTATTCCGAGACGATTCGCGAGGTCTGGCAAGAGCATAACGCATCTCTCGGTCTCTCCACCGTCAACCTGTGCCAGTGCCCGAGTCACTACAAGTTTGAGACTCTTGCTATGCCTTCCGCGTGCAAGAACAGCAAGTCCTACAAAACCGCCGTACTCTCCAAGCTGAATACGCATGCCAAGAAACCTCTGCGTACAATGGAGAAGACCCTGACTCGGAAACAGACTGAGATCCAACGCATCGAAGCGCATCTGGCGAATCTCCGATCAGAAGCGGCGGAACTCAACCATGTCTTTGACCAAGCCACCACCAAGTCTACCAGATTGAACCAATCGGTCCAGAGTCTGAAAGCCAGAGCTCAGAAGGTCATTGAGGACAAGAAGAAAGCAAAAGACGACAAGAAAGCAGAGAAAGAAGCCAAGAAAAAAGCCAAAGATGACAAGAAAGCGGTGAAGAAGAAAGATGACAAGAAAGCGGTGAAGAAGACCAAGAACTAGAGTAGATTAGTATATCAGTAGATTAGTAAAACTTTTTTTCCAAAACTTGATGCGGTTGATTCTGGATGTAACAACCATCTAGAAGATACCGAAAACGAAAATGTCGTCTCTTCCTGCCCCTATCCTTCGGAACTCCCCTAAGACTTTCACTCTTGGATACATCTTGGACAGCTATGACCAACTGATCACGAGGCATCACCAGAAGGGTCTGAATCTATTCACGATGGGACCCAAGAGCATCCGCAACGACGAACTCAACTGCAGACAGACCCGGAGGAACAACTGAATTGAGTACGTTCCTAAACATGGTCAAAGACCATCATGAACCAAATATCCACGTACCTGATGAAACGTGGGTCAAGTAAATGTAAATTTTGAGTTTTTGAGTTTTTTTGAGTTTTTTCGCAAAAAATTTGAGAGTCCCTTTGAAGAGGTCAATCATCCTTGCTATTCTGCTTCCTTAAGCACTCTATAGCTCTTCGCTCTGATCTGCTCTATGCCGATGGGACTCTGCGAATCGAAGCCCGCCCCGAAACCTGCCACCCCCGCTCCAAAGGCCACCGCACAAGCACCAGATCCCGCCCCAGATCCCGCCCTGCTCTCTAGCATGTCGATCCTTGACATCCCCTTTGAGATTCTCGTCCCTTTCCTCAAGGTGGAGGGCATCGGTGCACTCTCCATGGTCAACAAAGACCTGAATGAGTCCTGTGGGGATAAACTCGTCTGGCGCGACTTGTATCTCCGCACTCTCGCCGACACCCGCACGTGCAAGAACAGAAAGTCCTACAAAATCACCGTTCTCTCCAAGATGAACACGGAAGTCAAGAAACATCTGCGCAAGACGCAGGAGAGGCTGGACAAAGTCAGATACTTCATCAGCAAAGAGCCGTCCCAGCGGCTCTTCGTAGACAACCGGCCATTATTGGTTTACTGGGAAGAGAAACTCAGAGCAGAAGCGGCGGAACTGACCGAAGCCACGGCTAAGTCTGCCCGATTGAACCAAGCCATCCAGAGCCTGAAAGCGGAAGCCCAGAAGGCTATCGATGACAAGAAAGTCGCGGCTAAAGCAGAGAAAGCAGTCAAGAAGAAAGCAGAGAAAGCAGTCAAGAAGAAAGCGGTGAAGAAAGCGGTGAAGAAAACGGTGAAGGAAACGGTGAAGAACTAGACTTGTAGAATCAGAGTAGCATTAGGTAGTACATCCTACTAAAACTTTTTTTCCAAAATTTGATGCAAAGTACTTCTGGATGTAACAACCATCTAGAAGATACCGAAAACGAAATGTCGTCTCTCCCTGCCCCTATCCTTCGGAACTCCCCTAAGACTTTCACTCTTGGATACATCTTGGACAGCTATGACCCAGACAGCTACGAAAAAGCCACAACGCTGTTCCGAAAGCCCCCCTATCAGAGGGTCCTGAGTAAGGATACAGAGTGGTGTAAGTCTCTCGTGGACAGCATCTTGTCTGGAAAGTCTATCGGTGCGATCCATCTCTCTAAATGGGTCAATCATTTCCTGGATGAGGACGGGCAACCGGATGCGGATGAATTCTTCAATATGGAGGACGGTCAAACTCGGATGGACGCCTGTATGCGCTTCCGCAATGGAGAGTTTGAGAGTGAGTGGGGTCCCTTCACCGACCCTGAGATCGCGGTGCGGTTCAACTGCTACCAGGTGCCATCGGTCCTCATCGAGAAGGCTCACAATCGCATCAAGGACAGCATCTACTTCTGTGAGCTCAACAAGAACTTCAGTGCCCTCCAAGATAGCACCGCCCTCACGCCGAGCGACCGATATCTCTCTCAGAGGGCGTCTCCCGGACACAAATTCCAAGGAGCACCGCTCGTGAATATCACGATTGAATTGGCCTCAACCTTCTCAGGGGAGCTCAAGGAATTCTGTGGTATTCGGACCCTGGACCGAGAATCTCTGAGCAAAAAGCTCGCATTCATCGTCGCCTTGGTCTCAGGTTCGCTGGACCTGAGACTCGCCAATATGTCGTATTACGCCCATGTTCCAACTCTGTATGACCCCATTCCGGATGACCAGAAGCGGCATATTACCACGATCCTGACACAGATCTTTGGAACCATCCAGTTGGCCCTGAACATCAAGCCACGCGTGAAGAGCGAACACATCTCTGTCTACGCAAACCTCCCGAGCTTCATTGGACCGATGCTCGCAGACCGACACAAGAACCCCGAGGAGTCGCCGGAAACCTTTACGCGTCGCTGGGCCATGTGTATCAATGATTCGCGTTCGGCGAAAGAAGATGGAGACAAAGAATGGCTTCGGAACAACGTCTATATGGATCTCGGGGATGGAATCATCCGCAACTGCAAGAAGGATGACCTCGAAGCAAAAATGAGTGCTGTCCGAACCCACTACCAAAACCTCTTGTAAGTCGTCCCGTATTGTATTGTATTGTATTGTATTTTTGCTTCGTTTCTTTGTTGTCACGGACCCTTCTCAACATCTGCTTCCGCACGTGTGAGTAATTTCGGAAGATTACTCATTATAATATGTTACTATAATATATCATTACATGAAGTATTCACATAGAACACGTTCGGCACGGAGTCGGAGAAAGAATACGAGAAGGTTGCGGAATACGAGAAGGCGGAGTCAGGGGCGTCGGAGGAGCACAAGGACAAGGGCAAGGTCAAGGACAAGGACAAGGAGGATGGGGGGACGGGAAAAACGGAAGACCCGGAAACACCAGACCGGTCGTAAGCGATTTATTCGGAAAAGACGTCGTCAGATGAGAGGTGGGGCTGAGGCTGAGGCTGAGGCTGAGGCTGAGGCTGAGGCTGAGGCTGAGGGTGGGGCTGCTGCTGAGGATGAGGATGATTATAGCATCGCCCTCTGGAAATTATACTCCGAGGCAGTTCCCGAGCCCATCATAGGCGACGAGGCCCAGGAAGCCTTGGTGAACGCTGCCATAGACACCAAGGTAACCAGGGCATTAGTTAAACAGATAAGCGGTACGTCTTCGGGGGGCAGCCAATCGGATGCCTATAATTATATCTTAGATGAAATACAAGAGATAGTACCCGGCAATAAGATAGATGATGTGAAAAACGGTGTGAAAAACGGTACGTTTTTCGTATGGTCTGTCTCTAAACGTAAATGGTATAGTGCCACCTTAGATGAAGAAAACGGCACATACATAACCGTGAGCTACAACGCAACCTCATCTTACGACGGCAAAGTTTACACTTACACTAAGACTATGTCCTTAAATAGTATCCATTTACGGGTCGGTACCCAACAACTATCTACGGAATATCTCAAATTATCCGAAAAGGTTGAGATAAAACTGAAGGACTCACTTGGAAGAGGTGCTTATGGTGAGGTGTACCGTGTTGAGGTCAGGATTGGCGGTACACCACAAACCCATGACTATGCTCTCAAATTATCAGCCACACATGAAAAATCCATTGAGTGCGCCACTCAGTGCAAGGAGTGGGTTATACAATCTAAGTACTTAGGTAATAACTTTATTCATGAGGGATCTAGTAAAACTAAATATGCCGTATTGATGCCATACGCCAGTGGGGGTGACTTAAAAACGGAGGTGACATTACCATGTGCTTGGATATGTAGGGATGTCTTGAGTATTATGGACGGTATAGAGTGTATGATAAATAAAGGATATTTGTATACAGACATGAAGGACGAAAATTGTCTCCGATTAACAGGTGGAAGTTGTGTCATAGCCGACCTAGGCGGATTCACACAAAGGGGCATGAAGGGTATATCGACATACCCTCCACCTGAAACTATTGATAAAAACCCTGGGTTTGTCATTCCGAGGGATACATTAGATATGGAACGTATGGCATCTTGGTGCATAGGTATATTACTCTGCCAACTATCGCGTATAAATACCTACACGTTAGGCCATAGCGATATATCAACAGAAACGGTGAACACATTCAGCGCGGAGCTCCATCGCGTAGGTGATCACTCTGTACTAGTACCCATCATTAAGGGATGCATGGCCATAGTAGATAGGGACGCGGTGGTCCAGGGTAAAAGGACGTCTCTGGTTACGTTGCGTGGACAACTAGAGGCACTGCTTGAGCCTGCGCCTGCAGTTGAGCCTGAGCCTGTGCCTGAGCCTGAGCCTGAGCCTGCAGTTGTGCCTGCAGTTGTGCCTGCAGTTGTGCCTGAGCCTGAGCCTGAGACGGCGGCCGATTCGCTTAGAGCCTGGATGACTAAAAATATGCCTCCGGCCTGACCCTGCGGCCGATAATGACGATGGCGATGACGCGTTTTGAAGTTACAATGCGCATGTGATTTTGGATTTCCTTATTTACCCTTGTGACCCTTGTGACCCTTGTGACCCTTGTGACCCTTATGGTCCTTATGAGGTTTCTTTTGTTTTTGTATCTGTTTGTAGACCGTTTTGTCTTCAGGCATGACCGCCAGCTTCACGATCACGTGCTTCACATTATTGTGACCCTTGTATAAGTCTTCCGACACAATCTCATAAGAACCCTCCAGGTTCGACAGACCATTCTTGAGCCACGTCTGCTTATTCTCGTCCTTCTTCTCATAGACCTGCATGTCCTTCGCTTGCTCGCTCTTCAGCTTCTTCATCTTGTCTTCAATCGTCATCTCCTCCAGATCAATGACAGGGTATTCGGGTTCACTAACCTTTGCTTTGATCTGTTTCAGGCGATAGTTCAAGGCATCGTCTTCGCCACCCCATCCCCAGAAGTTGTTCGGATACCCATTCGCGTTCTCAAAGACATCCTTGGATACCGACAAGACCCCTCCCAAGAAGTTCTTATCGTTTCCTCCCGTTTGTTCGTAGCGTGTTCCCAGATGCCCCAGGTGGATGGGATTATCGGGATACGCCAGGTAATCCTCAATCAGTCCCTCCGATGGCAAGAGATCCACATCCGACAAGACATAGTAGGCTCCTTCGTCATCAGCCGCAGATGCCAGATGGAACCCGATGTTCTTGAGGCGACCCAGATTGAACTTGGCCATCTGGGACCTCGCCTGCTTCAGAGGTTCTGGGAGCTCCTCATAATCATCGCGGTCTCCAGATTGTTCGATGATCAAGATCTCCAGATTGGTGCGTTGGTCAAAGATCGCCTTCATCTGCTGCACGAAGACCTGGAGCTGGGTCTCTCGGTAGCCATCTCCCGAATCACGATACGCCACCACGACCTTCATATGTTGCTCGTTTGGCTTCAAGGCCTTGAGGGTCGGAGGCGTCCTGATCTTTGACAGATCGTCCATGAGATTACCGAAGTAGTCAAAGGTCTTTTCGGGAGTCAGGTGCTCAGAGTAGAGCTGTAGGGCGTTCTTTGCGATCTCTTCGCACTTTGAATCGTTGTCTAGGCACCACTGTAATTGCGTCTTCAAGTCGGAAAGGTCAAATTTAACAGGGACATAATGAATCATCGGTTCCATATACTGCTGGAACCACAGAGTGTACGGGGAATCCACGAGCAAGATAACTGAGCCCATGCGGAGCTCATTCCCTAAACGGAAGGCCTTCACGTGTCCATCGATATCGAGGATATACTTGCACTTGGATTGCTCCACACGGTTCATGAAATTCCTCTTCTTGTTGACGACCATCCCTTTGGGAAACTTGCGATTATCAATCTCTCCGAGATGACCGTCGCTCATCTTGGGTTTTCGGTTCCATCCGGTGAGCTTCGCATCCAAGACATTTTGTCCCGCCTTATTCTTGAATTTCCCAGACAACTCATAGGACATTAGAGCGGCTTGGAGGCGGGCGTTCGTCTTTCGTGTGATACCGCAACCCGTCGCGGAACCTCTGAAGACACAGACATCCTTCTTCTTGGACCAGTCTAATTCATAGTCTTCGTCTCCCTGAACCTTGCAGTCATCGGAGTAGACGTTCCCCTGACAGACACGTCTCATATCATCTTCTGTAGGAATCGGAATATCGTGGAACTCGGTATTCCCTGATTGCGACAAGATCGGCGTATACGTCTTAAACCGATAGGCTTTCTCAATCTTGGTGTCGCCAAAGATCTGATCATAGGGCTCTTTGTAATCCTGTCTTAGGACCGGGAAATCTCGCGGGTTGAAGAAGAACTCCATGTCTGCTGTCTTGATCTTGGCCTTCTTCCGATGCTCTAAGAACTCCAACAAGAAATGCTTAAAGGGTACGAGGGTCTTGTCGCCCTCTTGGATGAAAGACAGAGGTTTCTCGCCATACTGGAACCTCATCTTGTCCCCTGAGAAGATACAGTTGTTCGCATACCATCGCGAGAGATCCTGAACATTATTCTTCTCATGAGGGACTTTAGGTTTGTATGTCTTGTAATCAAAGACCTTATCGTTGAGCATCTGTTTCACCTTTCCTGGATTTGACTCTTTGAGAGTATCAGACCAGTTATTGATATACTGCCCGTTGCTAAAGGGCAAGTAGACCGCGAGCTCATTCTTGCGTATCGCCACGTAGACGCCCTTCTTCAGCTTATCAAAGAGATACGTGAAGGTATCATAGGTTGTCAAATAGTTGTTGCCGTTGAAGATCGTCGTCGAGTAGTCGGATTCCTGAGTCTTCTTGGGATACGATAGTACACGAGACATCATGTAGCCATATCTCTCAAACTGCAGAGGGTCCGCGGCGTTGAAATAGATCTGAATGAACGATGGATATTTCATCTTGTATGCTTTTGTCTTTTGGTCGTAGATAGACGCCGGATTCGTGCTGAGTTTCATCAGATACTTGGTATACTCTTTGGGATTCTTGAAGGTCTCTAGTTTCCTCCAGGTCAGGGTGTCCTCTTGCTTGTCGCAGGCTTTGACATCGGCGACCTCAAATACGTCGGTCTTCTTCTGGAAGCGTTCGGTATCCATGACCTCTTCCAGAGGCGTCTCATCGTCTGGCTCAGGTGTCTCCTCTATTTTCTTTGGTTCCTCTTTCTCCTCTTTCTCTTCTTTCTCTTCTTTCTTTGGCCCCTTCTCCTTATCCTTCTCCTTCTTTGGCTTCGCTTTTTTCTTTGGTCCCTTATCCTTCTTCGGCATCTCATCACCCTTGGACTTACATCCCTCCTTTGGAACCCATTGGCACTTCTCGGGATGACCTGAACAACACTCGGGGCACTTCTTGCCCTTGTTCGTCTTGAACTTGGAGCAATCTGACACCTCTTCTTCTTCTTCCTCTTCTTCTTCCTCTTCTTCTTCCTCTTCTTCTTCCTCTTCGTCATCTTTCTTCGGTTTATCTTTTTGTTTGGGTTTCGGTTGTTCCTCATCGAAGCCGACTCCAGCGCCCTCCTCGTCTTCCTCCGCTGGCTTCTCTTTCTTGGGTTTCTTGGGTTTCTTGGGTTTCTTCTCTTTCTTTTCTTTCTTCTCTTTCTTTTTCACCGGGGCCTTTTCTTTTTCTTTGACCGTCTCAAGATAGGTTGTCTGACTCTTCTTGACCTCGGGGTCTTTGACCACGATGCACTCAATATTGGACTCTTGGAGCTTCTGGGTTAAGGGCATGACCTCTGTCGTTTCTCGGAAACATAGAGCGGCATATTGTCGGCGTAAGTCAGGGATATCTTCGGCACTGGCACTCTGAAGTCGTTTCATCAGACGGAGCTTGTCGTCGGCGATCGTTTGCTTGAGTTCGGCGAGCTCTGTGATGTGGATGCCGATCTGCTTGCTCTGGTTTTGCTTCTGGAAGGTGTCTTGGAGCTCCTCGAGTTTCTCGGCGCGTCCTTTCATTTCATCCGCCTGTTCTTTGACCTCTGAAGAGATGGAGAGGTCTGTGGCCTCGTGGAGCCTCTTGAGGTCGTAAGGCGATAAGTCTTGGATGTCGTCATTGTAGGAAATCCCTCTTGTCAGTAGGGCTCGGGTTTTCAGATAATCCAGATATTCGGGCAACACGATCTCGAACTGCGTACCACAGGGTTTGTTGTGGAGTGAGCCACAGCTATAGGTAAGAGTTGTCTCGGATTGCCAGAACATCTTCTCCTGAGGACATTCCTTACACTTGAGGACCTTGTCGTCCTCGGAAAGCGCCGCCAAGCGATCGTTGTGATACCGCTCAAAGTAGGTGCGATATTCGGTCTCAGTCTTAGGATCCATCCCTATACCAGCAGAGTAGATTTAATTCGCGAGTTTCGGACTAGGTGGTTTATCTGGTGGTTTATCCGTTTTATGTTTGACAGGCAATGACTCATTGACATACTGATTGAATCCGATGATCGCGTGTCTCTTGGATGCGTCGACAAGAGGTTTCTCATAGAACCTCTGATACATATAGAAGATACCTATCGCCAAGATCACTAAGCCAATCAGATTATACATGAGGGATAGATCGCTTGTCCCTTTTGCTCCAGTCGGTGCGGGCAAAATCTTCTTGAGAGGCTTGGTTATCGGTATGGGCTGGATAGGTCTGAATAGATTGTGATCGACGAGTCGTGGCTTAATCTTGATATGTTTCATCAGAGTAAGATACGATTGAAAAAATATGAGATGTCTGAACTACTGGGAATTAGAGCGTAGTCTTATTCTTCACCCTCTCGGTCTTCCCGAGATTACGGCGGTCACGAATCGCTTTGATCCGTGCCTTCTCTCCCTTGACCTGTTCTTGGCGACGGCGACTATATGCCCCAGTATTCACAACCTTCTTGGTCGGTGCTTTCGTTTTCATGGATGTGTCTATATATGTAGATGTATATTTATATCGTAGACATCACTCATCACTCATAGTACTTCGTGAACACGAAGCCATAGTAGGTGCTCACACCGATGACCGTGGTCACGAGCCAGAACGGAAATATTGTATCGTTTGGACCCAAGCCGAAGCACTTGAAGTGCCCTTGGTCATCGAACATCTTCGGATGCTTCAGAGTATACAAGACATAACAGGCGACAAAATAGACCGCTAAGGTCGCCATCAGGGATTTGTCAAAGTCCATCTATATCCTTGGAGTAGATTTAAAATCTCAGATGAGACCTCAGTCTTCATCAGTAGTCATCGGTCTCTACGAGGATCCATTCTTTGTTCTTGGTGATCCGTGGCCTACAGAGGTCTTCGGAATAATTGTGCTCTAGGAAATACACGAATGTCTTCTTGTTGCGTTCGAGGATCGCATAGAAGCCATAGTCATCCAAGAAGTCCTCAAAGGACCCAAACTTGTCATTGAGATACTTGATGGCCAGATTGTGTTTGTTCTGACGATGGAACCTCAGTTTCTTTGCATGCCGATTCATCTGATAGATGAGGTCCTTGATGGGGAGGTAGCTCTTGGGTTGCTCCCGTAACGCCTGAATGATTGCCTCATGGATCGTCGTCAGGGCGTCTGCCTCAGTTACCGACCACACATAAGAAGCCATCTGATATACCTTGGACTAGACTTTCAGATACACGTATTAATATTAACGATTATAGTCCTTAATTGACTTCTCACACTTATAATAGGAGACTATGTATACAGCGTATACAATGCCAAAGAAACAAAGGAGTCGGAAGAAGACGAAGGCGAAGAAGAAGAAGAAGCTCACAAAGAAACTTACCCCCGAGACATACAAAGACATGATCTCTCGTAAGCAAGCGAAGAAACGCATGACAAAGAAGCAAAAGAAACAACTGGACGACGAGCTCTTCGTGAATTACTGCAAGTGTGTCAAGAAACTCAAGTATGAAAAGAAGGGACCGAAGGGCAGAGAATATCCCTATTGCGCGGCGTCCATTTACAAGAACAGGGGATTCGCAATGCCGAAAGGAGTGACGAAGAAATGTCGGGACTACAAAAAATAATATAACTACAAAAATAATATACTCCTGCATATAATGGTTGCGAGGAGTCACCGTCGTAAGAGCCGAAGGCGCAGAGGTGCCAGGTCATTGAAGTATCGCAGAGGTGCCAGGTCATTGACGTATCGCAGAGGTGCCACAAGACGCAAGCAGTCCCATAAGTCTCGTCGTCGGACCCGAAGGCGTCGTAAAAAGACGCTTCGGATGAATACCCGGAGACACCCGAAGACATCTCCTCTTATGAGACGTCTTCATAGGGGACAAAGGGGTGGGGCGAAACCTGATCGGGCTGCTTTGATTGGACTGATTTGCACTGGCACTGACACTGACACTGACACTGACGCAAGTCAGACATTTACGATGAAGTTTGGTAAATGTAAAGGATGCGAGCGTACGGGAGACTTGGCACGTTATTGGTACGATGAGGGTGTTCCTCATACGGTAAACGTGTGCTTGACGCATCCTTGGGATCAGGGTGCGTGTGGTTATGTCTTTTATGCAAAAAAACCATCACGTGATAGATGCGCGATTAAGGTGGTCAATAACTCCCCGGAGGCACTTAGGGAACTTAAGATTCTTGGAAAAATGAAGAGTATCCATGACGAAACTGGTTGCCCCGTTCTGGGAGGAAAACCATTAAAGATAACAGTAAATCCGCATTCTAGTGACGTGCTAGTTATCGATACACCTTTTTTTAATGGAAATACCCTATCCGAAGCAGTCAAGACTGAAGGCTTTGCCACACACGTGCCATGGGTGATATTGGAACTCCTGTTTACGGTCGCACATATCAATGATCAAGAATACATGCACGGAGATATTAAACCCGGAAATATACTTGTCTCCGATGATGGTGAGGTGAAATTAATTGATTTTGGATTTACATGCGAACGTTCTCAAGATGGTTTCATTCAAGGAGATAATATCATAGTAAACTTTGGTACTCCGAGTTATTTGTCGTTAGAGATACTTCAAGCTTTAAGGAGAAAAGGGAGGATACCAACGGGAGGGGATCATTTAAATGCGATGAAAAAGATAGATTCATATGCCCTTGCAATCACAATGTTTAACTTACTTTCTAGAAAATCACACTTACCAGGGGTAACAACTTTAGGGAGTATAGCCCCTACATTACAAGCGGGGAGAAAGAAGCCTAAATCTAGTGTCTTTGAGTTAATAGGAGGATTAACCGAAGCTGGCGCTGGCGATGGTAAGGTACAGAATATTCCTATGGGGGGGTCGTGCGATATAATTACAATTCTGAATGGTATGGGATGTATCGATCCACAATATAGAAAAACCGCGTCTGATTATGCGAGTCAGCTTCGGGGTGATTGTATCACCGATGCTACCCTATATGCTCGGACATATAAGGCGAAACACGGCGAAGAGAGAACGCACCCTATAGACGGAAGCCGGTGGAAATTCCCACACGGTACCATAGACCATACACTTGTGGACCGATACTTAGGAATATCCATCGTTAATGGAGGCACGTATACAGGAGCAGCAGCAGCAGAAGTAGTAGAACTCCCTGGAGGAGAAGTGGACGCACCAACTGTAGCAGAAGTAGCAGAAGTAGCAGATGTAGCAGATGTAGCAGAAGTAGCAGATGTAGCAGATGTAGCAGG
>Ga0307986_10002063_pt1 | contig 14435 bp, 15 predicted proteins | sample EllFjometageno82_FD_203170 | JGI IMG/M metagenome (GOLD analysis project Ga0307986, IMG submission 203170) | Marine microbial communities from Ellis Fjord, Antarctic Ocean - #82 | ecosystem: Environmental > Aquatic > Marine > Unclassified | place: Southern Ocean | collected 2014-10-09
CTGCAGATATTTATGCAAAAAATAGGAAACAAATTAGAAAAGACCTTGTTGAATTTAAAAAAAATAGAAGAATAGCTCTTGGGCCTTATGCAACTTTTTATTTTGAAAGTTTTGAAACTATGGTGGCACAAGTTCAAGAAATGTTACATATTGAAAAAGGTGGTGATGAACAATTAAAAGATGAATTAATAGCTTACAACCCTTTGGTTCCAAATGGCAAAGAGCTTACAGCAACACTGATGTTTGAAATTGATAATCCTCTTTCTAGAGGTGCATTTTTAGGAAAAGTTGGTGGGATAGAAGAAAAAATATTTATGAAAATTGATAATGAAGAAGTTAAAGCAATACCAGAAGAAGATGTGGATAGAACATCAGCAGAAGGAAAAGCTTCTTCGGTGCAGTTTATTCATTTTAAATTTAATGAGAATCAAATTAATAAATTTAAATCAGGCGATGTAGGCATTGAGCTAGGAATTGATCATAAAGAATATGCACATACTACAAAATTAACTGAAGATAGTGTTAAATCATTATTAGCTGATTTTATTTAATAGATCCCCATATATTTTCAGCCTTAATCCAACCAGAATAATTATTGGTAGTTATGTTACACCAATTACTCTGACATTTTTTAACAATTAATAACCTTCCTTTTCCTAGTCTTGCAATCGGTTTAGAAAAATTAGAAGGTTTTGTGAATAAAATCTTATTCTCTAAAACAATAATAGAGTTTGATTTTTTTAACTGACTGGAGTGTATCCAGCCACTATTATTTTTTAAATCTATAATTCTAAGGAAATTTTCTTTTTTATCTATTTGTTTTACTGGCAGGTTTATTTTTTTATATATATATTTAATTTTTGAGTTCAAACTTGGTTGATATCTAACATTTACCTTATTGTTCTTTAAAGACCAGAATTTTTCTATAGCACTTGAATATTGTGTAAATACAATTGATAAAAGAAAAAACCAAATAGTTATTTTCTTTGTCATTGGCACAAACAGTTTTTTCTTTTTTTTATTTTAACTTTTCTAAAGTTTAAATTAAGTAAATCTAGAATAAAAATATATCCATCGAGCCCTCTACCGATATTTAATATTTTCTTTAATATTTCATTAGCCTGAATAGTGCCTACAATTCCCGCTACAGTTCCAAGAACACCTTCAGACTCACAGTTTAATAGATCATCTGAAATTTGAGACTCTTGAAAAAAACATCTCAAACAAGGAATCTTTTTATTTTTAAAATCAAAGGTAAATACATGACCATCAAATTTGCTTATTGCTCCTGTGACAAGAATTTTTTTAGACTTTAAGCATAAATCATTTAGTAAAAATTTAGTTGTAAAATTATCTGATCCATCAACAATAAAATCATAATTATTAATGATTTTTTTAAAATTACTACTGTTTAATCTAGTTTTATAAGTTTTAACTTTTATATTAGGGTTTATTTTTTTAATTTTATCTTTTGTTATTTTAACTTTAAATTTTCCTATATTATTTGTGATGTAAAGACTTTGTCTATGTAGATTAGAAACACTCACTTTATCATTATCAACAACCCCTATTGAACCAACACCAGCTCGTGAAAGAAATTCTGCCACTGGAGATCCAAGGCCACCAACGCCAACAATTAATACTTTCGCAGATAAAATTTTTTTTTGACCTAAAATGCCGATATCTTTGAGTACTATTTGTCGAGAAAATCGTTCAATTAAATTCTTATTTAATTGATTTTTCATCTACCTGTTGAGCCAAATCCACCTTTGCCTCTTATTGTATCTGGCAAACTATCTGTTACTTCTAATTTTATTTTAACAACAGGAACTAATATCATTTGTGCCACTCTATCTTTGTTATTAATTATAAACTCTTTATTTCCATGGTTGAAAAGAATGATTTTAATTTCACCTCTATAATCACTATCTATGGTACCGGGTGTATTTAAAACAGTTATGTTATTTTTAATAGCAAGCCCAGAACGAGGACGTATTTGTACCTCATAATCCTCTGAAAACGCCATAGAAAGTCCAGTAGGCACCAAGCAAGAGTTATTAGGCATCAATTTAATAGGTTCCACTATAAAAGCCATTAAATCCATCCCAGAGGCGCCATCTGTTTTATAAGTAGGAAGCTCCACATTTGAGTTCAATTTTTTTATTAATACTTTTGCCACTGAATTTTAATTTAGCTGTTTAATAACCCTATCTATTATTTGATCTGAAATTTCAGATTTTTTTTTCATAATAAGTTTTTCATCTTCAATCTCTTCATCTTTATAAAAAATTGAAACTTCATTAAAATCTGAGTCAAATCCAATAGATTTATTTGATACATCATTTGCAATAATCCAATCACAATTTTTTTCGATTAATTTCTTTTTAGAGTTTTCTTGAATATTATTTGTCTCAGCAGCAAATCCAATAACCAATTTTGGTCTTAAAGAATTATGTTTTGATACGTAGTTTAGAATGTCAACATTTTTTTCAAGCTCTAAGTGTAAATGTTCTTGTTTTTTTATCTTTTCATTATTTGCTTCTTTTATTTTAAAGTCAGCTACTGCTGCAGCAAAAATGGCTATATCTGCTGGAAGGTTTTCTTGTGTAGCCTTAAGCATTTGACCTGCAGTTTCAACTTTTATTAAATTTATATTATGATCTACTTCTAAGTTTGTAGGACCAGAAATTAATGTTGTTTGAAATCCTTTTTTAGCTAGAGATTTTGCTAAGGCATATCCTTGTTTTCCAGAAGATTTATTTGTTATAAATCTTACAGGGTCAATATATTCATTTGTAGGTCCTGCAGTTACTAACGCTTTGAGTTTTTTATTTTTATTTATGCTGTTAAAATACATTATTATTTCTTGTAAAATATCTTTTGGTTCAGTCATTTTTCCTTCGCCAAATTCACCACAAGCCATATCTCCAATTTCAGGTCCAATTATTTTATAACCATAAGATTTTAATTTATTAAGATTTTGTTTAGTTGAAGGGTGTTCCCACATTCTAACATTCATAGCAGGTGTCAAAAGAATATCTTTATCAGAGGCAAGAATTACCGTTGAAGCTAAATCATCTGAAGATCCAGCACTTAATTTTGAAATAGTATTAGCAGTAGCGGGAGCAACTAGAATTACATCAGCCCATCTAGATAAGGATATATGGTCCATTTCTGCTTCATTCTCAGCATTAAATAAATCATCATAAACTTTTTCTTGGGAAAGAGAGGCTACCGATAAAGGAGTTACAAATTCTTTTGCGCTTTTAGTGAGGATAGTTTTAACTTTTGCACCTTGCCTTTTTAATAATCTAATAAGCTCTAAACTCTTATATGCAGATACACCTCCACATATTATTAAAAGTATTTTTCTCTGTAATAAATTATTCATTGGGCAAATTAAAATACTAATAGGCCAAAGATTACAAGCAGTAATAATCCTACAATAGACTGGTTTCTAAACGCAATCATTTCAGATTTCTTTTCGTTTAGGGCTGTGTATGAGTTTGAATTCTGAGGTATTTGGCCACTTGCTAAAAATGTAAGTGCTTGATTGGCTTTATCCATAATCTCTGGAAAATCAGGCAACCTTTTAATTACTTCAGTAGTACTCTTTAAGCCTTCTGTTAAAGTATTAATAGGATCTTTAGTTTCTCTTAACCAACTTTCTAAAACTGGTTTTGAGGTCTCCCATATATTTGTATTTGGATTGAGTTTTCTAGCAACACCCTCAACAACAACCATAGTTTTTTGTAACATTAATAATTGAGGTTGAGTTTGCATGTTGAATTTTTCAGTAACATCAAAAAGTTGTTTTAATAATTTTCCTCCAGATATATCCTTAACTGTTTGGCCAAATATTGGTTCACCAATTGACCTTAGTGCTTGAGCGAGATCATCAACAGGCACATCTTTAGGGACAAGACCGGCAACCAAGTGTACTTCAGCAACTTTTTTATAATCTCTCTGAATAAAACCAAATAAAATTTCGGCTAAAAATCTTTTGCTTAGGTTGTCTAATCTTCCCATAATACCAAAATCAATTGGAACAATTTGTCCATTGTTATCAATAAAAATATTTCCTTGATGCATATCAGCATGAAAAAAACCGTCTCTAACAGCATGCCTTAAAAAATGTTGAATAATGTCAGAGGAAATTCTTTTAGTATCAATATTTCTTTTTTGTAAATCTTCAGTTTCACGAATAGAAACACCGTCTACCCAATCAAGAGTCATTACATTTTCACTTGTAAAATTCCAATAAATTACAGGAACTCTAAAACCTGCATCATTCTTCGTATTTTCAGCGTATTCATTTGCAGCAGCAGCTTCAAATCTTAAGTCCATTTCAAGATTGGTTATTTCTTTAAGTAGAAAAACAACTTCAATTAATTTTAATCTTTTAGTTTTTTTAATAAATGATTCAACAAAAAAAGCAAAAAGCATCAACGCATCTATTTCTTCATTGAATATTTTTTTTATATCCGGCCTTAAGATTTTAATAGCTACATCTTTTATTGTGCCATTATCGTTTATTTTAGCTTTATGAACTTGAGCTATTGAGGCAGCAGCAACTGGTTCACTTAAATCTATTATTGAGTTAAAAGTTTTTTCTCCTAAATCTTTTTTAATGATTGCCTTAGCTTCAGATAAGGGAAAAGCAGGAAGTCTGTCTTGTAATCCCTCTAATTGCTTGGCTAACTCATCTCCAATTATATCTGGTCTCGTAACTAAAAATTGTCCTAGTTTTATGAAAGTTGTTCCCATGGATTGTAGTGATTTTGAGAGCCTTTCTCCTTCAGTGTTATTTAAATTAGTTTTTTGTTGATTTAAAAAAGAAAAGGAAAGTATTTGAAATAGAATCTTAATAGCCAGAGGTGGTTCTTTAAATTTAGATACAACATTTAAAATATCAGATTTGGCTAATTTTCTTCCTAATTTAAATAATATAAATATTTTTTTTATCATTAAACCTTCCAGCCAGAGTGAATTGCTACAATTCCTCCAGATAAGTTTCTATAACTACAATTTTCAAATTTATTTTTTTTCATTAGATCAATTAACTCTTCTTGATTAATAAATTCCTCTATGCTTTTGATTAGATATTCATAGGGTTCTTTTTGACCAGCAACAGCTTTTCCAATTAAAGGAATAAGTTTAGAATAATTTTTATAGATAAAATCTAGATTTGTGTTTTGAATTTTTGAAAACTCTAAACATAAGTATCGACCACCTGGTTTTAAAACACGATAAGCTTCAGAAAGAGCTTTATTAAGATCTTTAGTGTTACGTAAGCCAAAACTGATTGTATAATAGTCACAAGAGTTATCTTTTATGGGTAATTTTTCTGCTGGAGCAATCACCCAGTTAATATTTCTATAAGAAGTTAATTTTGTTTTTCCTTTGCCGACCATCCCTTTATTTGGATCTACACAAAAAATTTTTCCATTTTTATTCGTTAAATCTAAAAAAAGTTTACCTAGGTCACCAGTACCACAGGCCACATCAATTAAAGTTTTATCTTTTGAAGGATTCATCCAGCTCATTAAATCTCTTTTCCAAATTCTATGAACACCTAAAGACATGAAGTCATTCATCAAATCATATTTATCATAGACACTGTCAAAGACACCCTGAACAAGCCCTTTTTTATTTTGGAGATATTGCTGCATGTTAAATTTATTATTTATTGATAATATACTGCCAAATGCCAGAATTACCAGAAGTAGAAATAGTCAAACAGTCATTAGCTAAAAAAATACAAGGAAAAAAAATCAAAAAAGTAATAATTAAAAACAGAAATTTAAGGTTTAAAATTCCACTAAAATTTGAAGAATTATTACAAAACAAAATTATTAAAAAAGTGACAAGGTTTTCTAAATATTTAATTTTAAACTTTTCCGATGGTTCATTTTGTTTAATCCACTTAGGAATGTCAGGAACTATCCACTTAATTAAAAATGATAATTTCGATAAATTAACTAATACTAGTTTTTATAATTCTCCAAACTTACCAAAAAAACATAATCATGTTGAAATACAATTTCAAGGTTTAAAAGTTATTTATAATGACCCTAGAAGGTTTGGGTTTTTTAAATTTATAGATAATAAACAACAGCTTATAAATAGATTTAGTCATTTGGGACCTGAGCCATTTTTCAAAAATTTTGATTATGAATATCTTTTGAAGTATTTTTTAAATAAAAAAAAGGACATAAAAAGTTTTTTATTAGATCAAAAATTTGTGTCTGGAATAGGTAATATTTATGCAAGTGAAATTTTATTTTTAAGTAGAATTAATCCAACAACTTATGCAATGAAACTATCGAAAAAAGATTGTAAAAAAATTATTTCTTTTTCAAAAAGTGTACTTAATAAAGCTATTCAAAAAGGTGGCTCTAGTATTCGTGACTTTAAAAATACTTCTGGAGAAAGTGGAAATTTTCAAAAAGAATTTAAAGTTTATCAAAGAGAAAACCTGATTTGTCTGCGAAACAAATGTGAGGGTAAAATAAAGAAAATATTTATATCCAATAGATCAACTTTTTTTTGTGATATTTGCCAAAAATAAGTAATTATTCTATTGACCAGTATAAATTCTCGAGCTATACCACTGCGCTTATGGCAAACACAAAATCAGCAATTAAAAGAATTAGAAGAATTGCCACACAAACACTAGTTAATAAGGCTCGTAAGAGCAAATATAGAAATGCTATAAAAAAAATGAACCTTCTTATTGAAAAAAAGAAAAAAACTGAAGCTCTAAAGTTCTTACCCAAGTTGAATTCTGAATTAATGAAAGTTGCAAAGACTGGAATTATAAAAAAAACTAACGCTTCAAGAAATGTTTCAAGAGTTACAAAGAAAATTTCAGCCTTATAGGCAGTTATCTAAAGTTATAGAAAATTTCAACTAAAAGTAGTTATACTAAATAGCAAATTTATTTCATTTTAATTACTACATCTAGGTTTAATAAAAATAATTTATAAATCACTCATTCATAGATTTTAAATTTGTAAAACTTTTTTTTAAAAAATCAGGGCTGTGACAAAAATATTTTACTAAAATTTATTCACGTAGAAAATGATTCACTCGTAGATTTTATTTATTTTTAAATATAGGAACTTTTTTATTGTATAATTTCAATTTTACTTCTAACTGAGTTTATTCTTATAAAACCATGTCTAACAACAATTCAATACATAATATAAAAAATGTTTCTTCCTCTATTCTAGATTGGAATGTGGTCCAGAAAGATATGAGAAATACTCTTGGAGGTGATATTTATGAAAGTTGGCTTAGAAAAATAGATTTCGTGGAAGAAATAAATAATTATATTTTGTTGTCTGTTTCATCAAGATTTATAAGAGATTGGATTACATCGAGATATTTAGATCAAATTTTAAAAATTGTTAAAAATTATAAAAAAAATCTCAATAGAATTGAGTTTAAAATTGTTGAAAAAAATTCAAATGATGAAGCTCAAGAAAGCATAGGATCTTCTGTAGAAAAAAATCAAAATGTATCATTTATTAAAGATACTTACTTACAATATAATAGAATTGATCCTAATAAAAGATTTGATAATTTTATTACAGGAGAAAGCAATAAGCTAGCTTATGAAGCTTCACAAAAAGTTTCAGAAAACATTTCTCATTATAATCCACTATATATATACGGTGGTGTCGGAATGGGAAAAACTCATTTATTAAATGCTATTGGCCTTAAGTTAAAAGAGCAAAATAAAGTTATGTTTATTTCTGCAGAAAGATTTATGTACCAATTTGTAAAATCAATTAAAGCAAATGATATGGTTAAATTTAAAGAGTACTTTAGAAATACTGACATTTTATTAATTGATGATATTCAATTCATGAATGGTAAAGAAGCAATGCAAGAAGAATTTTTTCATACCTTTAATGCTCTACTTGATAAAGGTTCTCAAGTTATAATTTCAGCAGATAGAGCGCCTAACAAGTTATCCAGAATACAGGAAAGAATTAAATCTAGATTCGCAGGTGGTTTAGTCGTTGATATTCAAAAACCTGATTATGAGCTTAGACACAAAATTGTTAAGCAAAAAACAGAAGAACTAAATATTTTTTATTCTAATCAAATAAATATTTCAGATGAAATACAGAAATTTATTAGCACTGAAATCACAACAAGTATTAGAGAGTTAGTTGGTGCAATTAATAGAGTTGTCTCTTTTTCAAGAATATATAACAAAGTTCCGAACCTATCTGAAATTAAAACAGTTTTAAAAGATTTATTAAATTTGGCAGAAAATAAGATTACAATTGATTTAATTCAGTCCACAGTTTGTAAATTTTTTAAGATAAGTAAAAATGAAATGCTTTCATCTAGAAGATCGAGATACCTTGTTAGGCCTAGACAAACTGCCATTTATCTAACAAAAATTTTAACATCAAAATCATTGCCCGAAATTGGTCGAGAGTTTTCTAATAGAGATCATACTACAATCATACATTCAGTTAAAACAATTGAGAAATTGAAAGAAAATGATACAGAAATGACTAACAATATTAATAAATTAAAAAACCAAATATTGTATAATAAAGAAAATGAAATTTAACGTTAATCAACAAGACTTACAACAAGCATTAAGCTATTGCCAAGGTGTAATTGAAAAAAGAAGTACACTTCCTATTTTATCAAATGTTTTATTGAATGCTAATAATTCAAATTTAACAATTACGGCAACTGATCTTGATCTAATATTTATTCATCAAATAAGTAATGTGGAAGTTCTTGAAGAAGGAAATACCACGACAACATCCTCAATAATGTATGATATTATTAGAAAATTTTCTTCAGGAAAAAAAATAAATTTATCTTTAACAAATATTAATAAGCTTCAAGTTGAATCGGAAAAATCTATATTTAATTTAAACTGCATAAGTGCAACTGAATTTCCATTGACTGATGAAAATTTTAGTGAAAATGAATTTTCAATAAAATCAAAACAATTATTAAAGTTACTAAATAAGTGTAAATTTTCAGTTTCAAATGATGAAACAAGACACTATCTAAGTGGGATTTTTTTTCATCAGACCCAAATAGAAGAAAATTTCTTTTTAACAGCTGCTGCTACAGATAGTCATAGAATGTCTATATCCAAGATAAGATTAGAAAAAAAAATTGAATTTGAACCAATCATATTACCTAAAAAAACGATATTTCAATTATGTTCTCTATTAGAAAATTATGACGGAGATGTTAAAATTTCGAATGTAAAATCAAAAATAAAATTTGAATTAAATAATAGTATTTTGATATCAAAGCTTATTGATGGAAAGTTTCCAAATTATATTCAAGTAATACCAAAAAATAATCAAAAAAAATTAGAGATAGACCTAAAGTTATTTTTAGATTCCGTTGATAGAGTGGCCTCTGTTTCGCTTGATAAAAAAGATGGTGTAAAATTTAATTTATCAAAAGATATTTTAAACTTATCCGTTAATAATACTAATAGTGGAGATGGTAAGGAAAGTTTGAATGTTGTATTTGATCATGAGCTAGAAATTAGTTTTAATTCTAGATATTTGATTGATGTTGCTTCGCAATTAGATGATAAAAAAATAGAAATCTATTTTAATGATACTGGTTCCCCAGCTTTAATTAAAGATCCAGGTGATTTTGATAGTATTTTTGTAGTTATGCCTATGAAAGGCTAATTTAAATTATCAAGCTCAGAATAAATATTATTTTCTAATTCTTTTAAGAAAACCTCTTTATCTAACCCAGCCTCAATAGGTTTTAAAATTGAGATAGTTAAATTAGAATTCGCTTTTTTCAGCCCCCTTTTTGGCCAAGTGTATCCAGAGTTAATAGCGATTGGCTGACAAGCTATTTTTAATTCGTCATAAATTCTAGCTGCACCTTTTTTAAATGGAATTCTATCCTTTGGTAACAACCTTGTACCTTGAGGAAAAATTATTAAAGGTCTATTTGATGTGTTAACTAAATTTAATATTTCATCAAAAAAACCAAGGTTTTTTTTTGTTATTTTGTCTCTTTTAATCGATATTGAGCCAATTTTTTTAAGATACCAACCAAATACAGGGATCATAAGCAATTCTTTTTTTATGATAAATACAGGGGACTTAAAAATTGTTTGTAAAAAAAATGTTTCAAACATTGACTGATGGGATGCTGCTATAAAAAATTTACGATTATTAATTAAATTTTCCATACCTTTAATGGTAATTTTTGTTGTCAAAAAAAAACGCAAACAAAACGAAGTCCAGTAACCCATAATTTTCCCACCAAACAGTACAATTTTTTGTGGTAAAAAAAATGAAGGTATAAAAATAATAGAAATTAAGACAATTCCTGAAAAAAAAAAGAGTGAAAATAAAAAATTTCTTGCCATTTTAATCAAAAGTTAGATTAAATCTGTAAGGTTTTGTCTTTTTTTGATAACATTAACTTTAGATCCCTTGATTAATATTTCAACTGGTTTTGGTCTTACATTATAATTAGAACTTAATGACATTCCATATGCTCCAACATCACACATTATAATAAGGTCTTTTTCTTTTAATTTTTGAAATTTGTTTAGAGTTGCAAACTTATCCGTACTTTCACAAATTGGTCCTACAAATGTGTAGGTTTTTTTTGAAATTTTTTTATTTTTTAAAACAGGTAAAGTACGGTGATTAGTGCCATATAATGCTGGTCTCATTAAATCATTCATAGCAGCGTCTAGTATAATAAAATCGTTCTTTTCACTTTCTTTAATATAAATTACTTTTGAAATTAAAAATCCTATATTACCCACTATAGATCTTCCTGGTTCAAAAATAATTTTAGAGTTATGATTTTTTAATGTTCTATTTATAGCATCGTTGTATTTTCTATAATTAAGTTTTTTATTATTATTATCATATGATATTCCCATACCACCCCCAAGATCAATAAACTCAAACTTATGTTTAGTTTTTTTTATGATTCTATCCACAACCTTTAACATTTTTTCATAAGGCTTATGGTCTAGAATTTGACTTCCAATATGAACACTTAAACATTTAAGTCTAATATTTTTTGAATTTTTAGAGTATTCAGTCAATTCAAAAAAAGTTTCTTTATCAACACCAAATTTGTTTTCCTTTTTTCCAGTTGAAATTTGACTCAATGTCTTGGCATCTGTGTTAGGATTTAGTCTAATTCCAATATTAATAATTTTTTTTTTAGATTTTGCAATTTTTTCAATTTCAATTATTTCACTTTTAGACTCAGCATTTATTAACAATATTTTTTTATCAATGGCATAACTTATTTCGGTATAAGTTTTACCCACACCTGAGAAAACAATTTTTTCTGGGCTAATGCCAGCTTTTAAGGCTATCATCATTTCTCCCATAGATACAACATCAGCACCCAACCCTAATTTTCTAATCTCACTAATAAGATTTACGTTAGTATTGGCCTTAACAGCAAAACATATTAATGGGGAGAATGATTTAAAATGATTTTTAAAATTATTTATATTCTCTTTCAATTGCTTATAAGAATAACAATAAATTGGAGTATTAAATTTTTTTGCTAAATTTTGGACTTTAACTTTTTCTATTGAGAGACTTTTGTTTATATATTTCATCATACCTTATTAATAAGGATGCTATCTTTTTTAGCCTTGTATTCTGGATTTCCTTTTTTTCCACAAGAGAACAAGAGACCTAAAAATATAGAAATTAATATTATTTTTTTTATCATTTTAATTTTTTTCTATATTTTATTATCATTTTTTTAATATTATCAAAAGATGTTCCACCATATGATTTTTTCGAATTCACTGAGTTTTTTAAGTTAAAAATCTTCATTACGTCAATTGTAAGTTTTGGTTCTACCTTTTTTAGCTCTTCAAGACTCATTTCATTTAATTTTTTTTTATTTTTTTCAGCATAATTCACAACAGAAGCAGTAATTTTGTAGGCCTTTCTAAAAGGTATAGAGTGATTTTTAACAAGGTAATCAGCTAAATCAGTCGCTGTAATATATCCTGAGTTTGCAAGATCTAGCATTTTTTTCTTATTAGGACTAAGGTTTTTTAAAACCTCATTAAGAATTGCAATACAGTTTTTAAGAACTTCATTTGATTTAAACACTATCTCTTTATCTTCCTGTAGATCTTTAAAATAGGATATAGGAAGGCCTTTTAGTATAGTTAACATTGAAAATAAATTTCCGTAGGCTGGACCTGATTTTCCTCTTAAGAACTCTAGTAAATCAGGATTTTTTTTTTGTGGCATTATTGATGATCCGGTAACAACTTTATCTGAAAGATTAATGAGATTAAAGCCATCTGAATTCCAAATAATAAGTTCTTCAGCTATTCTTGAAATATGCATGGAACAAACAGACACACTATATAAAAAGTCTAAAACAAAATCTCTATCAGCAACTGTATCAATTGAATTATTTGTAGGTTGTTTAAATCCAAGTTTTTTGGTGGTAAAATTTCTATCAATATTAAATGATGTACCTGTTAAAGCTGCAACACCAAGAGGGTTTTCAGATAAACTTTCTAAAGTATTATAAAATCTTTGCTTGTCTCTACTAAACATTTCAACATATGACATTAAGTAATGACCAAATGAAACAGCTTGTGCATTTTTTAAATGAGTAAAACCTGGCATGATTGTTTCAATGTTTTTTTCAGATACTCTAAGAATTGTTTTTATAATATTGTCTAAATCTTTATTAATTTCTTTAGTAGCAGATCTCATCCACATTTTAAAATCTGTAATAACTTGATCATTTCTAGATCTTCCAGTATGTATATACCCAGCCTCTTCCCCTATTATTTGAAATAATCTTCTTTCAATATTCATATGTATATCTTCATACTTTTTATTATATTCAAACTTGTTTTTTAAAATTTCTTTTTCAATTTTATTTAAACCATAGATGATTTTATTTTTTACTTTAAAAGATATAATTTTTTGTCTAAATAACATTTCAACATGAGCAATCGATCCTTCAATATCTTCTTTATAAAGTTTTTTGTCTATATCTATTGAATTACCAATTTTTTGAAACAATGCAGAGGTATTTTTTTTAATTCTAGAGCCCCATATTGACTGGTTGTTTTTATTTTTTGGCATGATATTTAATTATACCTATTTAGTATGAAATTTTTAATAATATTTATTTATTTAATAACTACTAGCTTTAGTTACGCAATAGAAAAACCAAATATTAAAAATTTAGTTTTAATAAAAAAACCAAAAACCTACGAAGAAGTCATTTTTAAAGATAAAGATCAAAAAGATGTTGATTTAACTAATTATAAGGGAAAATTAATAATACTTAATTTTTGGGCAACGTGGTGTGCTCCTTGTAGAGAAGAGATGCCTTCATTGGATAATTTACAGTCAGATAATAAACTTAACAATTTAAAAATTTTCCCAATCAATATTGGGCAAGAAGACTTGTTAAAATCAGAAATATTTTTTAAAGAATTAGATATTAAAAATTTGGATATTTATTTTGATTCAACAATTACATTGGCAAAAAAATTTTCACTAAGAGGAGTTCCAACAACTATTTTATTTAACAAAGATGGTGAAGAATTTGCTCGTATTTTAGGATCTATTAATTTTGATAATCAAGAATTTATTAATTGGCTGAAGCTTTATAATTAATTTTTAAAAAAATAAGCAAAAGAAACCAAAACAACTATTGCTATAAATTGAAAAAGTACTCTTAATTGCATTAGTTTATTTGCATATTTTTTTCTAGTTTCGCCTCCCTTAAAGAAGGTTCCTATACCAAGAATTAATACAACAGCGACTACTATCAAAAGTATTATACCCAATATTTTTACAACTGTTCCAGAAATCATAATTGTATTGTAGAATATTTTTAAAATAAAAAAACATAATAAATTATCTATGACATTTTGCCTTACAACAACAATTGTAAAACCAGAAATCAATATTCCTATCAATAATGCAGTTATTTTATTGCATGGTTATGGTGGTGATGGCCCAGACATAAGCATGATAACCTTGAATTGGAAAAGATTTTTACCAAATACTATTTTTCTATGTCCAAATGGTCACGAAGCTTGTCCAATAAACCCTATAGGATTTCAATGGTTTGATTTAACAAAAGATGATCCTCAATATATTTTAGAGCAGTCTAAAAAAGCTGAACTAAAACTTCAACAATTTATAAGCGAAGTAAAAAATAAATATAATCTTAAAAATTCTCAAATTTGTTTATCAGGATTTAGTCAAGGGTGTATGATGTCTATAAACCTGGGATTAACAAGTGATGTAAACTATAATTGTATAGTTGGCTTTTCAGGAAAAATAATAAACCAAGAAGATCTTATAAAAAGAAAAACTTCTTCAACAAAAATGCTTTTAATACATGGAGACCTAGATGTAACCGTTCCACCTACA
>Ga0307986_10002065_pt1 | contig 14424 bp, 14 predicted proteins | sample EllFjometageno82_FD_203170 | JGI IMG/M metagenome (GOLD analysis project Ga0307986, IMG submission 203170) | Marine microbial communities from Ellis Fjord, Antarctic Ocean - #82 | ecosystem: Environmental > Aquatic > Marine > Unclassified | place: Southern Ocean | collected 2014-10-09
TTAAAAAAGCTTGTAAAAAATATAATTCAGTTATTCTAGATAAAACAAAAAAGTCTTTTGTTATTCAGGTAACTGCTTTAAGAAGAGAAATTGATCAACTTACTAAAAACTTAAAGTCTTTAGGGTTAGTTAGTGTTTCAAGAACTGGAGCAGTAGCAATGACAAGAGGAGCAGAAATTTTAAAATAAAATTAGGAGAAAAAATATGAAAATGTACTATGAAAAAGACACAGATGTTAACTTAATAAAAGAAAAAAAAGTTGCTATTTTTGGTTACGGAAGCCAAGGACATGCACATGCATTAAATTTAAAAGACAGCGGTGTAAAAGAAGTTGTTGTTGCTCTCAGAGAAGGTTCTGCAAGCATAAAAAAAGCGGAAAGTCAGGGTTTAAAAGTTATGTCTCTTTCCGATGCTGCAGCCTGGGCTGATGTAGTTATGATTTTAACTCCTGACGAATTACAAGCACAAATTTATAAAAACCATGTTGAACAAAGAATGAGAGAAGGAACAAGTTTAGCTTTTGCTCATGGATTAAATATTCATTACAAACTTATTGAATCAAGAAAAGATCTAGATGTATTTATGGTTGCACCTAAAGGGCCTGGTCATTTAGTTAGAAGTGAATATCAAAAAGGTGGAGGCGTTCCTTGTTTGATGGCTGTGCACAAAGATAGCACTGGTAAAGCAAGAGATCTTGCCATGTCTTACGCCGCTTGTATTGGCGGTGGAAAATCTGGAATTATTGAAACAAATTTTAAAGACGAATGTGAAACAGATTTATTTGGTGAACAAGCGGTTTTGTGTGGTGGCCTTGTAGAACTTATTAAAAATGGTTTTGAAACTTTAACAGAAGCTGGATACCCGCCAGAGATGGCATATTTTGAAGTTTTACATGAAGTGAAACTTATTGTTGATTTAATTTATGAGGGTGGAATAGCTAATATGAATTACTCAATTTCTAATACGGCTGAATACGGAGAATATGTTTCAGGCAAAAAAGTAGTAGACAGTAAATCCAAAGAAAAAATGAAAGAAATCTTGAAAGATATTCAATCTGGTAAATTTACAAAAGATTGGATGGAAGAATGTAAGGGTGGTCAAAAAAACTTTCTTAAGATGAGAGCTGATCTAGCTAAGCATCCAATTGAAGAAGTGGGTAAAAAACTTAGAGATATGATGCCTTGGATTAGTAAAAATAAATTAGTTGATCAATCTAAGAACTAAAAACCATTCTAGACCCTAAGTTATAAAAAATATTTGGCAAACTCCCTTTTTGATTGTATTATATGGAAATCAAATACTATGAGCGACAAAAATAAAATTATTATATTCGATACTACGATGCGGGATGGGGAGCAATCACCAGGCGCGTCAATGAGCTTAGAAGAGAAAATTCAAATTTCTCGTGTATTTGATGAATTAGGAGTAGATATTATTGAAGCCGGTTTTCCAATTGCTTCACCTGGAGATTTTGAGGCAGTAACAGAGATAAGTAAAATATTAAAAAATTCAATACCATGTGGTTTAGCTAGAGCAACTAGGAAAGATATTGATGCTTGTAAAGATTCATTAGGACACGCAAAAAGATTTAGAATACATACTTTTATTTCCACAAGTCCGCTGCACATGAAGCATAAACTAAATAAATCACCAGAAGAAGTGTTAGAGGCAATTAAAGAAAGCGTTACTTATGCTAAAAATTTTACAGATGACGTTGAGTGGTCTTGTGAGGATGGAACAAGAACAGATATGGATTATATGTGTAAATCTGTCGAACTTGCTATTAAATCAGGAGCTACAACAATAAATATTCCAGACACAGTTGGTTACTCTGTTCCTTCAGAGTTTAAAATAATTATAGAAACATTATTAAACAAAGTGCCAAATATTGATAAAGCTATTCTTTCAACTCATTGTCACAACGACCTCGGTTTAGCTGTTGCAAATTCTTTAGCAGGAGTAATGGCAGGAGCAAGACAAATTGAATGTACTATTAATGGAATAGGTGAACGGGCAGGAAATGCTGCGTTAGAGGAAGTTGTTATGGCAATGAAAACTAGAAACGATCTAATGCCATACACTACAGGTATTAATACAAAACTAATTAGTAAAGCGTCAAAAGTTGTATCGAACGCAACTGGTTTTCCAGTTCAATTCAATAAAGCAATTGTTGGTAAAAATGCTTTTGCACATGAATCAGGTATTCACCAAGATGGAATGCTTAAGAATAGTAAAACTTATGAAATCATGACACCTGAAAGTGTCGGAGTTAAAAAAACTTCTTTAGTTATGGGTAAACATTCTGGTCGTCATGCTTTTAAAGATAAATTAAATGATTTAGGTTACGCTGACATAACTGATGATATTATTCAATTAGCATTTGGTAAGTTTAAAATACTAGCTGACAAAAAAAAACATATTTACGATGAAGATATAGCAGCACTGGTAGACGATAGTTTGATCAAAGAAGAGAACGTTATAAAATTAAAATCTTTAAAAGTAGTAGCAGGGACAGGAGAACCTCAAAATGCAGAAATGACTCTTGAAGTAATGGGTGAAATCAAAACAGCCTCTGAAACAGGAGATGGTCCAGTTGACGCAATATTTAAATGTATTAAAAAGTTATATAAGCATGAAGTTAATTTACAATTATATCAAGTTCACGCAGTTACCGAAGGAACAGACGCACAGGCAACAGTGAGCGTAAGAATTGAAGAAGAAGGTAAAATAACAGTAGGCCAAGCGGCAAATACAGACACACTAGTTGCTTCTGCTGAAGCCTATCTAAACGCTTTAAATAAGCTAATAATCAAACGTAAACGAACAGCGCCAGACGCAAATTTTAGCGCTACAGCATAGAAAGAAAAACAAAAATGTGGAAATGGAAAAATATTAAGTCAATGTGGTCACAGGATATGGCTATCGATTTAGGAACAGCAAACACACTTGTGGTATTAAAAGACAAAGGTGTAGTCCTAAACGAACCTTCTGTAGTTGCCATCGTAAATGAGAATGGAAAAAGAACAGTTCTTGCAGTAGGCGATGAAGCTAAAACAATGTTAGGTAGAACACCGGGAAATATACAAGCGATCAGACCATTAAGAGACGGAGTTATAGCTGATTTTATTGTAACTGAAGAAATGATTAAGCACTTCATTAAAAAAGTTCATATTAAAAATACATTTGCTAATCCTAGAATTTTAATTTGTGTTCCTACTGGTTCTACGCCGGTTGAAAGAAAGGCTATTCAAGATTCAGCATTAGCCGCAGGAGCTAGAAGAGTTCAATTAATTGAAGAGCCTATTGCAGCAGCTATTGGAGCGGGCCTTCCCATTTCAGAGGCAACAGGTTCAATGATTGTCGATATTGGAGGTGGAACTACGGAAATAGCCGTCATGTCTTTGGGGGGAGTTGTTTTCTCTAAATCATTACGTATAGCCGGAGATGCTATGGATGGCGCTATTATCAACTATATGAGAAAAAAATTCAATTTACTAATCGGCGAATCAACAGCAGAGAAAATTAAAAAAGAAATTGGAACTGCGATACCTACATCAAATAGTATTTTTTTAATGAAAGGAAGAGATATTAGAACTGGAACACCAAAAGAAATTTCACTTACAGAAGAAGATGCTTGTGAAGCTTTAATGCCTATCCTAAATCAAATGCTAGCAGCTATTAAAGAAGCTTTGGAAAGTACCCCACCAGAATTATCTGCGGATTTAGTTGATATGGGTTTAGTTCTTACAGGTGGAGGAGCTCTATTAAAAAACATTGATAAATTAATTTCAAAAGATACTGGCTTACCAGTTACGATTGCTGACAACCCACTAGAATGTGTTGCAACAGGAACTGGAAAAGCGTTAGAGAATGAAGAGTTATTTTCAACCATGTTGTCTGAGTATTAGTTTATCCAATTAAAAAATGGCAGATCACCGAGACGACTTTATAATAGCTATACGTTATGCCCTTTTGAAAAAAGGGGCAAAACAAAAATTTTCTTTATTTTTTTTAATTTTACTCTCTATTTCAATTATCACATTAGACAAATTTTCATTTCCTTTAATAAACACTACAAGAGCAGTACTTAATGATTTGGTTTATAATGTTGCTATTTTAAGTTCACAGCCTTCAAGATTAAAGAACTATTTAGTTAAAGAAACTAAGAGTCATCTCAGCGTAAAGAGTGAGAATAGATTTTTAAAAGAAGAGATCGAGTATTTAAAAAAACAAAATTTTAACAATGCTTTCCTTTCTTCAGAGAATCAGATTTTAAAAAATGCCCTAGATTTATCAGACATTAAAGGTATTGAGCAAGATATCACTATTTCCGCAAGAGTTATTCTTGATCAGCAAAGTCCTTTCTTAAAATCTATACTAATTAATAAAGGAACTAGAAGTGGTATTATAAAGGGTATGGCAGTATTTCATAATGATTATTTATTGGGAACCATTATTGAGACAAATTTTTTATCTTCCAGAGTTCTTTTATTAACAGATTTAAATAGTAAAATTCCTGTTATTATTGGTGGTACAGATGTAAATGCTATTTTAGAAGGAACAGGTAAATCGCAAAATCTTAATTTGAGTTACTTACCAGAAAATTATCAGCTAGAAACAAATAAAATTATTTTTTCCTCGGGCAAAGATGGTTTTCTTGAAGCTGGTATTCCAGTCGCAGCAACTTACATAAATAAAAAAGATAATATTTTAATAAAACTTTTAGGCGAACCGAACCAAGCTTTAATTGTTAATGTGACCAACGGACAAATTAATAGATAAATTAAAAATGTTTTATTTTAAATTACTTAAAGAAAAATTATTTATTTCCCTTCCAATAATATTCTTATACTTTTTTTCATTTTATCATTTTCAAGTTCCTGAAGTTGGAAAAATAAATTTTTTTTCTTTTAACTTTCAAATGATTCTTATTTATTTTTATGTATTAAAATTTCCTGATAGTTTAGGATATGGTAATATATTTTTAGCAGGTATAATAAATGATACTGTTTTAGGAATATCACTTGGAACAACGTCACTAAGTTACTTATCATTATCATTATTCACATCTTATATAAGGACCGCAACATTGAGATCTGCAATGGTGACTGAATGGTTTACTTTTATACCTGCGTTATTTTTTTCTAATCTAGTATATTTAATTATTATTAATAATTTTTCTGACGTGTCATTTTATTATGTAGAATTATTACAGAATACTTTTTTTACATTTTTATTTTTTCCAATTTTCTACCAGATTTTTAACCTCTATCAAAAAATGATTAAAAAAGATTAATGCTTAGTTTTAATTCTTCAAACATTGCTAGTAAAACAAGAACTATTAGTAGAAGAATGTTCTTACTTAACACTATTAAAGGAGTAGTTTTGTTAGGAATTTTAGGAAGATTAGCAACTCTACAGATTAACGAAGTTTCAAAATATAGATCCCTGGCTGATAAAAATAGATTTAGGCAAACTAAATTTGCTCCACCAAGAGGAATAATTGAGGATTATTTTGGTAAAGAGATCGCATCAAACACAAGAATATATCAACTACACATCACTCCTGAAAATACCCCAAATATTAATAAACTTTTAAATCGATTGAAAAGCTTGATTAATCTTTCAGAAAAAAAAATATCTTTAATACAAAAAAAGATCACTAGACAAAAAAAATGGGAGACAGTCGTTATTTCTGACAATTTATCTTGGTCAGAATTTTCGAGACTCAATTTATTTTTACATGATCTAGAAGGAGCTTTACCTGTAGTTTCTGTTGCTAGAATTTATAAAAATAGTGCATCAGCTCATGCTATTGGGTATGTATCCGAAATTAGTCCAAGAGACATTAGGAATAAAGTATATTTAAAAGATTTAAATATTGCCGGAATTGCCGTCGGAAAGACTGGTTTGGAATCTTCTTTAGATGAAGACATGTTAGGATCACCTGGTTTTCATAGATACGAAGTTAATGTTTATGGAAAAAAAGTTAGACAAGTATCAGTTAATAAAGGCTTAAAAGGAAAAACTTTTAGAACAACACTTGATAACGAAGTTCAAATATATGCCGCAAAACAATTAGCGAATGTTAGCGGAGCTGTATGTGTAATGGATATTTATAATGGTGATATTGTTAGCATGGTCTCTTCTCCATCGTTTAACCCTAATTCATTTATTCATGGTATTAATCAAAATGAATGGAATAATTTATTAGGCAACAGAGACAAACCCATGATTAACAAAGCAATATCAGGTCTTTACCCTCCAGGCTCTACTATTAAAACATTAACTGCTTTAAGTGCATTAGAGAATGACGTGGTCAGTTCAAAGCTTCTTGTTAAATGTAAGGGTTATATTGATTTACACGGTCAAAGATATCATTGTTGGAAGAAAAAAGGTCATGGAGTAGTTGGCATGCGTACAGCTATAAAAAAATCTTGTGATGTCTATTTTTATGAAGTGGCACGAAAGCTTGGAATAGATAGATTGGCAGCTACAGCTGAAAAATTTGGACTGGGAAAGAAAGTTTTACAAAACTACCATGAAGAGAAAGAAGGCGTAGTTCCTAACACCAAATGGAAGATCAGAGAATTAGGAAAAAATTGGTACTTGGGAGAGACACTTCATTCAGGTATTGGCCAAGGTTATTTTTTAACTACTCCTTTGCAACTAAGTTTAATGACCGCACAAATAGCTAACGGGGGCTTTAAAGTTCAGCCAAGAATTTTAGTAGACGAAAACAAGCAGGCTCCTAACCTGGAAAAATATATCAATTACAAAAATTCTACTACAAATAACATAATGTCTAAAAACGAGGAGATTTCTAATTTTGGTCTCCAACCACTATTTAGAAATCAAGAAAATATAAATCTTGTTAAAGAAGCTATGTTTGCTGCGTCAAATGAAGTTGGCGGCACATCTTATCGTTCTAGACATACAAATAAAAATTTTATGTTTGCAGGTAAAACAGGTTCATCTCAAATAAAAAGATTTACAGACGAACAAAGAGAAGCTGAGGTTAAACAGGAAAATATTACATATTTAGAAAGAGACCACGCATGGTTTGTTGCATTTGCTCCTGTAAGCGAACCTAGATACGCTATTAGTGTTTTAGTAGAACACGGTGGTTCTGGTAGTAAAGCAGCAGCACCTTTAGCAAGTAAAATTATTAAGAAAGTTCTAGAACGTCATAATAGCAGAGCTAATTTTAAAGATTTTTTTGCAGCTAAAAATATCTTAGGAGATGAGACATAATGATATACCAAAGATCATTAATTCACTCACCTTTTTCTATTAAAGACAAAATCTATAATTTAGATTTTACATTACTATTTTCTATTTTATTACTAGGTATAATTAGTATTCTTGCTCAATTCTCATCAAGTGGAGGAAATTTTGATTATTATTCTAAAAGTCATGCTCTGAGGTTTGGTGTTTTCTTCATATTATTTTTATCTACTTCTCTTACATCAATTAGATTTTGGCACAGTAGCAGTTTGATAATTTTTTTTATTTTATTACTCCTCCTTTTATTTATTAAATTCTATGGAATACAGTCGCAAGGATCAAGAAGGTGGGTAAATCTTTTTGTAATTAATCTTCAACCTTCAGAATTAATGAAAATTGGAATTATTTTATTTCTCTCCAATTATTATCACAAAACTTCAGAGGGAGATGTTAATAAAGTGAGGTTTTTACTTTACCCAGTAATAGCTATACTGGCACCATTTATCTTAGTAGTTTCACAGCCCGATCTCGGAACTGCAATCCTGATTCTACTGAGTGGTATTGTTGTCACTTGGTTAGCTGGAGTAAGATGGAAAATATTTGCCTATCTTTCTCTTGCTTCGATCGTATTAGCTCCAATCGCTATTTCTTTTTTAAAACCGTATCAAAAAAGCAGAATTTTAACATTTCTAAATCCTGATTCAGATCCCTTAGGAGCAGGTTATCAAATTATACAATCTAAGATCGCAATTGGTTCGGGAGGTTTATTTGGTAAAGGTTTTTTAAATGGGTCCCAAGCTTATTTAAATTTTTTACCTGAAAAACATACGGATTTTATTTTTACATTATATTCAGAAGAATTTGGTTTTTTAGGCTCTGCATCTATAATTTTTTTATATTCTCTAATTACTTATAGAATTATAGTAATTGGCAATAGAACAAGAAGTATTTTTGCAAAATTATATTGCTTTGGTTTTGCAAATGCTTTTTTTATTTATGTAGCGGTTAATATGTCTATGGTTTTAGGCCTACTTCCCATTGTGGGCGCCCCTTTACCTATTTTATCTTATGGCGGATCTTCAATGTTAGCTATAATGTTTGGACTTGGTATAGTTATGTCTTGCAACGTCTATAAAAATAGTACGGTTGGTTAGCCAAGAAAAGGCAATATTTATCTAAAAAATTTATTATATATTGCTTGTTCATTAAGTAATTTCATGGTTTAATTGAAAGAAAAAAAATTATGTTTGGTGAAAATAAAGATAAATTAATAAGTATAGTTGTTGAGAAATCTACTATTGGTGCTGATTTTACCATTGAAGGCCTTGTTAATTCGGCTGGCGATGTTGACCTTGGGGGCTCTGTAAAAGGACCTGTAAACGTTAAATCACTGACTATAAAAGAAAAAGGATCAGTAATTGGAGAAATCAATGCTGAGAAAGTTGATGTTTTAGGCTTCGTTGACGGAAAAGTTACAGCAAAAAAAATAACTATAGGTGCAACCGGTGAAATTAAAGGTGACCTCGAATTTACCGAATCTTTAGTAGTTGAAGACGGTGCTAGATTAGATGGAAATGTTAAAAAAGTTCCTCTTACTAAAATTGAAAATAAAGTGACAAACTTTATGAACACAACAAAAGAAGTTAGAAAAACCTTCCTTAAAAAAGACTAATCGTCCTGATTGCAAGTTTATCTTGCACAAAGTATCACACTACAATTTGAATTTAATCTAGAGTACAAGCTTATATGAGTAAATATATTTGTAAATCAGCCGGTATTGTCGGCGCTGGTATCCAAGGTATTTGTATTGGATTGCAATTATTAAAAAAAAATATTCCTGTTACAATTTTTGACAAACAAGATCCAGCTAAAATGGCATCTTATGGTAACGCTGGACATTTCTCTCCTTATGCAGTTTTACAATTTAATAGGCCTGATATCTTAGTTAACATACCTAAAATGTTATTTAGCTCTTACGGACCACTAGCATTAAAATGGAACTATGTTCCAAAAATGCTTCCATGGATTTATAATTTTGTTAAAAACTGTAATACAAAATCTATGCTTCATACCGCTAAGTATATGCATCAAATTTTAGATTTATCTTTAGATGCTTACGATGAACTTTTTAAGGAAATAGACACAGCAGGTCTTATTGAGAGAAAAGGCATTCTTTACGGGTGGACTGATGAAAATTTAAAAAGTAGAAAATTAGAAATGAACGTTAGAGCTGATCTTGGTGTAAAACAAACTCCAGTTTCAAAAGCAGAAATCTCAGATTTAGAACCAAATTTACAACCTATATTTGATAGCGGAGTTTTATTTGATTACGCTTGGCACGCTCGAGATCCTTATCAAATTTCAAAAAGACTATTTGATTTATACATTGGAAAAGGTGGAAAATTTATTAAAGAAAATGTTCAACAAATTAAACAAATAAACTCACAAGAAACCTCAATTAAAACAGATTCAAAGGAATACACTTTTGAAAAATCAGTAATTGCATGTGGGGCATTTTCTAAAAAACTTACAGACCAATTAGGTGAAAACATTCCTTTAGACACAGAAAGAGGTTATCATGTACACTTTAAAGGTATGGATCATCTTCTATCTCGGGCTGTTATCAATTTAGATAGAGGGTTCGGACTGACTCCAATGAACCAAGGTATGCGCGCTGTTGGAACAGTCGAATTAGGAGGTCTAAAGAACCCGCTTTCAAAAAAGAGAATTGATTACATTGTACGTTGTGCAAAAGAACTATTGCCCGAATTAGATAAACACGATGATGAGTGGTTAGGATTTAGACCAACATTACCAGATTTTTTACCTGTTATTGGCCCATCACAAAAAAATAAAAATATTGTTTATGCTTTTGGTCATCATCATTTAGGCTGGACACTTGGTGCAATCACCGGCAAAGTTGTGTCTGGAATTGTTGCTGAAGAAAATACAAATTTAGATTTAACGCCCTATAATTCTTCAAGATTTAACTAGAAACTACTTTGTTAAAGATATATTTAACTTACGCCTCATCAGCCTTCATAAAGCTTCCAAAGAAGTACTTAGCCTACATGTTACTAGTCTGCACGGCACTTATTTGGTCCATAAACTTTATAATAGGTAAATTTGCATACTTATTTGAAGTTCCACCACTTACGTTAAACTTTTTAAGATGGGCTTTAGTTTGGTTAATATTATTTCCATTTACATATAAAGAAATATTTTCAAATATAAAATTGATAAAAAAAAATATTATTTATTTAACAATACTAGCTATTACCAGTGTTAGTGCATTTAACTCATTAGTATATTTAGCCCTAAATTACACTCAAGCAATAGATACAATATTAATGATATCAATAATACCTGTTTTTGTTCTTTTTCTTTCCTCAGTATTAGGAGTAGAAAAATTTAATTTTTTTCAACTTTTGGGTTTATTAGTTTCTTTTGTTGGTGTTCTAATAATTTTTTCAAACGCAGACTTAAGTAAATTTTTAAATTTAAATTTTAACAAAGGTAATGCATGGATGCTTCTCGCTGTCTTTTGTTGGGCTTTATATTCCAGTCTATTAAAAAAAAACAAGTTGCCATTTTCAACTTTAGGTCTAGTTGAGATTTTAGCTTCAATAGGGTTAATATTTCTAATACCACAATTTATTGGTGAACAAATGCTTGGTAAGGAAATTAAATTTAATAAAGCCTTTTTTTTAATTTTAGCTTTTGTTACACTTTTTGCTTCTATTGGAGCTTATTATTCTTGGAACAAAGCAATAGAACTAATTGGCCCTAATAGAGCCAGTATTTTTTTACATCTTATGCCAGTATTTGGTGTGATTTTAGCAATAGCTTTACTTAAGGAAAAGTTTCAAATGTATCATTTCATTGGAGCAGGATTTATTATATCAGGTATTTATTTATCAAACAGAAAGAAAAAATGATTAAAGTTGCAATACTAGATGACTATCAAAATGCTTTTGAACATATTATTGAAAAAGATAAATATAAAGATAAATATAATTTTAAAGTATTTAATGAACCTTTTGTAAGCGAAACAGAAGCAGGAGTCGCTCTTCAAGAATTTGACGCACTTTTAATTATGAGAGAGAGGACGCCGATTACAAAGTCTCTCTTAGAAGATTTACCTAATCTAAAGTATCTAATGACAAGTGGCATGAGGAATAATGCCATCGACATAGAAGCCACAAAATCTAAAAATATTTTTGTGTGTGGAACGGAAATTAACCCCAACCCAACAGCAGAGTTAGCGTGGACTTTAATTTTAGGATTAGCTCGAAATCTTAAACAAGAAGTTGACAACATGTTTCAAGGTTATTGGCAAACAAGTATTGGCTTTGAGCTCAAAGGTAAAATGATTGGTCTAATTGGTCTTGGAAAAATTGGAACACAAATGGCTAAAATTGCACAAGCTTTTGGTATGCAAGTATCAGCATGGAGTGAAAATTTGGATTTAACACATGCCAATAAAATGGGTGTACTTCCCATGTCAAAAGAAGATCTTCTTACGAACTCAGACATTATCTCAATCCATGTTGTTCTGGGAGATAGATATAGAAATTTAATTACTAAAAAAGAATTTAAGTTAATGAAGAAAAGTGCCTTTATTATCAACACATCTAGAGGTCCTATTATTAACGAGCCAGATCTTGTTAAAGCTTTAGAAGATGAAGTGATCGCTGGAGCTGGATTAGATGTCTACGATAAAGAACCGTTACCACAAGATCATAAATTAAGATTTTTACCAAACGCATTACTATTACCTCATCTTGGATATGTAACAGTTGAAAATTATGCTTTATTTTATACTCAAATGGTAGAAAGTCTTGAATCATGCCTAGCTGGTAAACCGATAAGAATAATTACATAAAAAATGTATACAATTTAAGGTTGTATTAACTTTCTCATTATGGTCTTATTAAGTGTTTTTAATTAACTCAATACATGAACAACTAAACAAATAATAAAAATTAAGTGCGACTTTCAAAGACTATGAAAAAAATATTTATTTTACTAACGTCGATGCTCTTATTAGTTGGCTGTATAGAAACCGTAGCCGTAATTGGGGGAGGAGCCTCAAATGGAAAATTAGTTCAATCTTCATTACAATCTGCAGCAAGTTATGGAGTAAAAAAAACAACAGGTAAAAGTCCACTAGATCACACCCTAAGTTATGTTAATAAAAATAAAACCCCAAAACAAAAAGGTTCTTGTTCATCTTTTATTGATAAAAAAAACTTAGAAACTTGTTTAATGGTAGAAAAAAGAATAATTTCTCAGCAAGCTAAGATAAAAGAAAAAAAATTTTCTAAACAGTCCTTAGATAAATTTGCTTCAGCCTTGCAGCATTCCATAAACAAAAAATATAAGATTCAGTATTTAGACTAATAACGCCTTAAGGGGAAAATCTTAACATTAAAGCTGTTACTACTACCATTGTAGGTTGCATTAAACAGATTGTTACACGTGAACTTTTATTTTTTTTCTTTCACAAAATAATTAAATTCATATCTATATTGATTAGAATCAAATAAATACTTAAGAATTGAAATGAAAAAAATATTTATTTTACTAGCAGCAGCAATGTTATTATCTGGTTGTGCTGAAACTTTAGCCCTACTTGGCCCGGCTTCTTCAGCCATAGGAGGAGGAAATATAGTACATTCTTCAATATCATCAGCGACAAGCTATGGAATTAAAAAAACAACAGGCAAGAGTCCAATGCAGCATGCCTTGGCCTATGCAGAGGACAAGAACCCTAATAAAAAGAAAAATCGATGTATAGCTTTCGTAAAACAAACAGAATCAGAAGCCTGCTATATTGCAAAAAAACAAATCGCTGATGTAAAAAAATCTGCAAGTAAAAAAATTAAAAGTATCGTTTCTTTATCAAAATTTGAAATAGACGAAAATAAAATGATGCAGGTAAAAAAGGATCAATTAAACCTACAAGTTAAAACAAAAAAAGTAATTCAATATAAGTCATTAGAATCTATTTTTGTAGAGTCTGCTATGAGTAAAGAACAAATATCTCACTTGAGGGTTTCGATTAAAAAGAGTTCTAAAAATTAAAGATTAAAGTAAGTAATTATTTAGAAGGTAAACCTTCATTTTTCCATCCATGATCCTCACCATTTCCCTCAAAGCCGTCGCTAATATTTATACAATTTATATTTTCTTGAGAAAGTAATTCTGAAGCCATCATAGATCTACCTCCTGCTTTGCACATAACTAGTAGCTCCTTATTTGAATCTATTGCACTTTTTACTTTTTCAATGAATTCTTTGTTAACAACAGGGTCTGACGATCTAACGATTGTAATAAAATGATTTTTCAAACCAAGTTTTTCTCCGTCTGGTTTACCCACATTATTCCATTCATCTGGAGTTCTTACATCTAAAAGTTCAACATCTTTATTATTAATTAGAAATTTTTTTATTTCTGAAGATTTAATTTGTTTTATCATTTTATAGCCCCATCATAATTGAATGAGGCTATAAATCAAATATTTAAGCAGCTAAAGCTTGCTTAATGTCTGCAATGATATCATCTGAGTGCTCGATACCAATTGAAAGTCTTACGTAACCTGGTGTAACACCTGCAGCTAATAACTCTTTCTCATTTAACTGACTGTGAGTCGTAGTAGCTGGGTGAATAGCTAAACTTCTAGCATCACCAATATTTGCAACATGATAAAGCATCTTTAGATTATCAATAAACTTAGCCCCTGCTTCTGCAGTTCCTAAATCTGCTCCAACTAAAGCTCCATTACCACCATGCAAGTATTTTTTTGCTCTGTCTTTAATCTCACCTTGATGATTTGTAGGGTAGATGACATTCTTAACTTTTTTCTGTGTTTCCAAAAATGTTACAACTTTTTCTGCATTAGCACAGTGTTGTTTCATTCTTAAACCAACAGTTTCCAAACCTTGTATGATTTGCCAAGCGTTGAACGGAGCTAGTGGTGCCCCTGTATCTCTAAGCAAAACTACTCTAAATCTTATTATGAATGGAATGTTAGCTCCCGTTAAAACAGGAACTGCATCAGTCCAAATTGCTCCACCATAACTTTGATCTGGTTCGTTTAACAATGGTTGTCTTTTTCGATCTTTAATCCAATCAAAATTTCCGCCATCAACAACTATTCCACCAATCGAAGTACCATGACCGCCAATAAATTTA
>Ga0307986_10002066_pt1 | contig 14423 bp, 14 predicted proteins | sample EllFjometageno82_FD_203170 | JGI IMG/M metagenome (GOLD analysis project Ga0307986, IMG submission 203170) | Marine microbial communities from Ellis Fjord, Antarctic Ocean - #82 | ecosystem: Environmental > Aquatic > Marine > Unclassified | place: Southern Ocean | collected 2014-10-09
CTACTAATTATATCTATGTTCACATTTTTTGAAAAAGTTGATGCTAAATACGAAAAGCTATTTTTTGATCACTCAATAAAGAATATTAATAATGAAACTATTGATTTAAATCAATACAAAGGAAAAACTATACTTTTAGTAAATGTTGCTAGTAAATGTGGCTTTACTAAACAATATACAGGCCTTCAAGAACTTTATAAGAAGTATAAAAACAGAGGTTTCTATGTAATTGGTGTACCTTCAAATCAGTTTGGTGGACAAGAACCAGGGTCTAATTCCGAAATTAAGGATTTTTGTGAAACTAATTTTAATATTACATTTCCAATAACTGATAAAACTGACGTTAAAGGTGATGATGCTCATGACCTATATAAATGGGCAAAAAAAAATTATGGTAACTCGACCGTTCCTAAGTGGAATTTTCATAAAATTTTAATTAATAAAGAAGGAAAAATACAGGACACGTTCAATTCTTTTATTACACCAATGTCAGATAAAATAACAAAACAAATAGATTTAATTCTATAATCTAACAGTCAAACCATCAAAACCAGGAATAATATTTTTAGGTAATCTTTTCTTAATTTTTGCATAATCTATATCGCTATGCATATTTGTTAATATAGTTTTTCTAGGAGTAAGGATTTTAACTAATTCTAAAACTTGATCTAAATTGAAATGTGCTGAATGATTACGGTACCATAGACAGTCAACAATCAAGTATTCTAAATTTTTTAATTTTTTGTAATCTTTCTTAAAGAATAAACTAATATCACTTGCATAGGCTAATTTATTATTAATTAGATAGCATATACTTTTAATCTTACCATGCTGAACTGGTATTGACTCAATTTTAATATTTTTTTTTTTATTTGTAAATTGATATTCTTTTTTAAGACTATTAATATTTAAGGTAGATGGATAACCATAAGATGATTTAAAACAATATTTAAAAGTTGAAAGTAAATATTTTTCAGTATTAGTGTCCGCATAGACTGGAATTTGTTTCTTGTTTATTAAAAAAAATGGACGAAGGTCATTAATACCATGTGTTTGATCAGCGTGTAGATGTGTATAAAAAACTTTATTAATAGATTTAATTTTATTTTTTAGAAGTTGTGACCTCAGATCTGGAGATGTATCTATTAAGATATTTTGATCGTTAAATTTAATTAAAGCAGAACATCTTGTTCTAAAATTTTTTTTATTTTTTAAATCACAATCGCCTGAATATCCATCTGCTCTAGGTACGCCCATTGAGCTACCACTACCCAAAATAATAAATTTAAGAGACATTAAAGATTAAAAAGTTTATTAAAATTTCTAGTAGTTAAATCGGACATTTCCTGATCAGTCTTTTTCTTTAGAGTGGATAATTTCTCTAGAGTATATTTAATAAAACTTGGTTCATTTTTTTTTCCTCTCATCGGTATAGGGGCTAAAAATGGGCTATCTGTTTCAACAAGCAGTTTGTCTAAGGGAATATTTTTAAAAGTTTCCTGAAGGTCTAAACTATTTTTAAAAGTAATTATTCCACTTGCAGAAAAAAATGCATCTAATTCAAGTAATTGGTTTGCAAAATTTAATGAACCGGTAAAACAATGCATTAAAATTTTTAATTTTTCTGATTTATATGATTTTAGGATTTCATATGTTTCATCCTCAGCATTTCTTGAATGTATAACAATAGGCATATTAAGGGCTATAGAAGCCTCTATATGGGCTTTAAAGCTATCAATTTGCCTTTCTTTGTTGCTATGATTATAAAAAAAATCTAAGCCAGTTTCACCTATACCAATAATTCGTTCATTTTGATTTATTTGATTAATTATATAATTTTTATCAATTAAAAGACTTTCCTCAGTCTCATGAGGGTGAATACCAAACGTTCCATAAATCATCGGGTCGATTTTAATAATATTTTTGATCTTACCAAAACTTTCTACCGTAGTGCATATCGTTAATAGTTTTGAGATACCAACTTCTTTAGATCTTTTTATAACATCACTTAAATTCTCAAGCAAAGGTTCATGATCTAAATGACAATGAGAATCAATCATTTTTCTTTTCAATTTTTTTAAATAAAATATCTATTTTTTTTATAGGTTTTCCAGATACAAGAAAATCATGTTCAGCAATTGATTCAAGATTAATTGCATCTACATTTAAATTAAAAATCTTTAAGGCTTTTTCTATTGAACTTGGGATTATTGGATAAAGCATGAATGATATTTTTCTGATCATTTCTAATGATGTGTAGACAATTGTATTTAATCTATCTTTATCATCTTTTTTTTTCCAAGGTTCTTGATCATTAAAATACTTATTTGCCTCAAATAAAGCACTAACAATGAAATTAATATAATAATTAATATTTTGATTATCAATTTCAGTACGTATTGCCGTTAAATTATCAGTAAATTTATTTAGCATCACTAAATCTTGATGATTAAATTTTTTATTGTCTGGTACTAATGAAGAACAATTTTTCTCAGCAAAAGCAGTAACTCTTTGACATAAATTTCCATAATTATTGGCCAAATCACTATTGATACAATCCTCTAACCTATCTTGTGAAATGTTACCATCATTACCAAATGAAACTTCTTTAATCAAATAATATCTCAAGGGATCAAGACCATAAATTTCAATAATATCTAAAGGATCAAGAATATTTCCTTTTGATTTGGACATCTTTTCATCACCAGATAAAATCCAGCCATGACCATAAACTTTCTTAGGTAAAGGTATTTTTGCAGCCATTAAAAATGCAGGCCAATATACAGAGTGAAATCTTAATATATCCTTACCTATTAAATGAACAGATGCAGGCCAAAATTTTTTGAACAGCACATCATTTGTATCTGGATAGTTTAAAGCGCTTATATAATTAGTTAGAGCATCGAGCCAAACATAAATTACATGATCTGGGCTGTTGGGTACCTTAATCCCCCAAGAGAATGCTTTACGACTTATAGATAGGTCTTTTAATCCCCCTTTTACAAAGCTAATTACTTCATTTTTTCTTGATTTTGGTGAAATAAAGTCAGGATTTTTTTCATAATAATTTAGTAATTCATCTTGCCATTTAGACAGTCTAAAAAAATAAGACTCTTCCTCTATCCATTCAACCGGTGAACCAGATGCAGTTGCTATCTTAATGTTTTCTTTTTCAGTAATCTCTTCATCACCATAGAAAGCTTCGTCAGAAACAGAATACCAGCCCGAATATTTTGATAAATAGATATCATCATTTTTTTCTAGCTCGCTCCATAAGTGTTGAACTGTTTTTTTGTGTCTTTCTTCAGTAGTTCTGATGAAATCAGTATTAGATAAATTTAATGTTTTTGAAAGATCTCTAAATGTTTGACTAATTTCATCGCAAAAAACCTGAGGATCAACTTTTTTTTTCTCCGCTGCTCTTTGTATTTTTAAACCGTGTTCATCAGTCCCTGTTAAAAAATGAACATCAAAACCATCTATACGTTTAAATCTGGCAAAAAAATCAGCAGCAATACTTGAATATGCATGACCCATATGAGGTTTCGCTGATGGGTAGTAAATTGGAGTTGTAATATAGTAATTTTTATCCATTTATAATAACTTTGATTTAAATTCTAAAAACAAACTTTCCTCATCCAGATTAAATTTTTCTGTATCATAAATTTTTTTTATAAATTTATGATAAAAATTAATTAAGGAAATCTTTGTATTTGTTATCATGTACCTTTTTAAAAAGAATAACTCAATTAAGTTTATTAATAAAACTTTAATAGGTTTATTTTTCTTATAATAATTATTTTCTATTATTAAGTTTATAAAACTTGAAATAGTATGATCCTTTAAATTAATTGATTTTTCTTCAGCAAAATTAAATAAACAAATGATTTCACCAGGAGAATTATAATAACTTAGTAAGTCATAATTAACAAATTCAAGTACATTTTTTTCAAGTATTGAGTTTGAGATATTTAAAGACTCATTAAATGTTAAACATCGTGATTTAAGAGTCGGTAGTATATTTTTTTCACTATTGTTTATTAAGATAAAAAAAACATTTTCATTTGGCTCTTCAATAATTTTAAGTAATGCGTTAACAGAATTCTTGTTTAGATTTTCAACATTATCTATTAAAATAAATCTTGCCATATTATTAAATGTTGATTTATTTGTGTAATTAATCATTTCACGTATTTGACCTACATCAATGCTTTTTTTTTCAGTTAATAGATCAATTAAATAGAAATTAGGATGTGAGCTATTTTGTAAAAGTTTATAAGATCTATTATTCTTATTGATGCTAAAATTTTCTAAATTGTAATTATACTCCTCATTTTCGGATAAAATATAGTTGATTAAATGATAGGCTAATGTTGATTTTCCTGATCCTTTTTTTCCAGATAGTAAAATTTTATTAGGTATTTTTTTCTGCTTATAAAGTCCAACTAACTCGTTAAAGAAATTTTCCATTCCATAAATCTTAGTATTTTCTGATGGTTTTAAATTCATAAATTTAAATTAAGTCGTTAATTTTATTTAATATTATATTTTCATTAAGATTTATATCTAGATTTGAATTTATTCTAATATATTTTTTGGGATTTTTTTTTAGTATTTTTATAAAACCATTTTGCACTTTTTCATAAAACTTACTGTTAAATTTATCGTACCTATTAAGCTTTTTTCTTAGTCTAAGTCTTTTTATCATATTTGATAAATTAACAGTATTTAAAAAAGTAAAATCAATTTTAATATTTCTTAAAAGATGATTGTTAATATTTTGTATAAATTTTAGGTTTACACCCATTCCATAATGTTGGTAAGCAATTGTTGAGTCTGAAAATCTATCTATTAGTATGATTTTTTTACCAGCATTTTGTCTTATAATTTCTACATTTTCACTTCTTGCTGAAAGGTAAAGAAGTAAATCAGTTTCTTTATTAAATGTAGATTTGTTATTTAGAATAAGATTTCTTATTTTTTCTGAATTTGCACTTCCACCAGGTTCTCTAATTCTAATAAATTTAATTTTTTTACGATTTAAATAATTTGCAACCTTTTTTATGTGATGGGATTTACCAGTTCCCTCTATACCCTCAAATACTATTATTGGTTTTTTAGACATCGCCCCAAATTAAAAAATTAATTGATTTCATTAACCTTGAAAAAACATTTAATTTTTTAATGTCTTCATAAGCAAGTAAATCATATTCTTTAATAAGTTCACCATCATAGCTTAACTTTAATTTTCCTAAAATATCATCTCTTTTAATGGGGGCTTGAATTGGACCGTTATAATTCAATGATACCTTTAATAGTCTTTTTTTAGCTTTTGGAATAGTTTTATAGATATCATTTTTTATATAAGTTTTAACAGTATCTTTTTTACCCAACCAAACATCAATATTTTCTATTGGTGTGTTTGCCTTTGTGATTTCAACTAAGTCAAAATTAGTTAAACCCCATGTTAAAAGTTTGGCACTCTCACGCGATCTATCATTTTTAGTATTGAAGCCACTGCCTACTGCTATTAATCGTCTTCCATTTCTTTCTACAGATGACGCTAGTGAGTATTTTTCAACAGCTAAATAACCAGTTTTAATTCCATCAGCTCCAAGTCTTTTATATAATAAAGGATTTCTATTACCTTGAGTAATTGGGTCACCCCCTGTCCTATCCCAAGTAAATTCTTTTTCTGCAAAATACTTATATTCTTTAGGAAATTCTTTAATAAGATATCTAGACATAAGCATAATATCTCTTACAGTTGATACGTTTTCAGTATTATTAATCCCTGATGAATTAGCAAAATTAGTATTATCCATTCCTATTTCTTTGGCTTTAGCTGTCATCATCACTGCAAATTCATTCTCTGTACCAGCTATACCTTCAGCCAACGCAACACATGCATCATTACCAGATGCAATAATTATTCCCTTAAGTAAATTCTCTACACTAACTTCATCACCAACCATTATAAACATCGAAGAATAGCCAGCTGACGAAAGTCTCCAAGCATTCTCAGACACTAAAAATTTTTCATCTAGATTTAAATCACCACTTCTAATTAAATCAAACGCAATAATGGTAGTCATAATTTTTGTCATTGAAGCTGGATAAATTGATTTATCAGCATCTTTTTCAAATAATATTTCACCTGAAAGATAGTCTTGTAATATTGCTGTTCTAGCCTTTACATCAAACGCAGCATTAGAATTAGTTGATAGTAAGAGTATCAATAAAATTATTATAAGTCTTAATTTAATCATTTTTTATAATTTCGATATTTTCAAATTCAAGTATGCTTATATCATTAAATGATTTTTGTAGAGAGTTAATGTTATTAAAAGGACCTGCATATACTCTATATTTTTTTTCATTAATTTTTTTGATTTTAGCATCCTTAATCTTTGTTTCTTTAATGATTCTATCAACTAGCAGTGATGCAGTATCATTAAAATAAAAATCAGCTATTTTTATTTCGTAAGAAAATTTTTTACTTAATTCATTTTTGGTTTTTGATTCTTTAATGTTAAGATCACTAATATTGATATTGTTAACTGGAGCTTTGTTGGCAACTTTTTTTTCTTCTTCAAATGTTTTTGCTCTTTTTGCTACAAATACCGCATCTTCTAGTACCTCTAAAATTTTTACGTAAGGTTCATTTTTATTCAAACCTATTTCATCTGCTATTCTCAATGATAATACTGCATTATTAAATAAGGGATAATCAGCATTACTACCAACGGTGGCTATAACAGATTTATTATTTAAAATATTGGTAATTTTAACAATTGTATTTTTTTTTAAATTTTTTTGAAAAATAACCAGGCTTCGTTCGTCAATCTTTTTTGAAATAATCTTATTATCATAAAACTTATCACTATAAATAAGACTAAATCCTTTGTTTATAAATGGATTATCTAATGAATTAGAAATTTTATATTTTGTTAAGGTAGTTGCCGTACAGTTATTTAACAAAATGAAGCAGCATAAGATTAATAATTTCTTATAAAGCATTTTCAAATTTTTCTTTTAAAGTACATACAGCAAGACCAAATCGTAAGGACCTATTCCATTGTAGTATTTTTTCATAATTTTCAAAAACTATGTAAGCTGGATCTAAATTTTGAGCATCAGGTATAATATCTTTATCTGGAGTTATTATTGATGCAATCAAATTTTCGTCAACAACATTAAAACTATCATCATTAATTAAATATTTTTTTAATAGTTTAAACTCATTTTTATTGTGAAGTTTTTTTGCAGATGTGTTTAATATATTGTTAGGTATGTTTTTTTTTAATTTGACTTTTATGAAACAAGGTTGGTTTTTCCTCCATCCAATTTTATTTATATAGTTAGCTGCAGAAGCAAATGAATCTATAGTTGATTTAAGCTCAATAATGTTATTTTTATCATAGTCTATCGCATAGTTATCTATAGTAGAGGGCATAAATTGAAAAAAACCAAAAGCTCCTGCCCACGAACCATACAAAATATCATGGTCTATTTTCCCTGCGTCTATTAATTGAAGAATTGTAATTAACTCATTAGTAAAAAAATCAGATCTACGTTGATCAAAACTTAAAGTTGCAAGTGATGACAGTATATCCATTTTTCCTACATAAGTTCCAAAATTAGTCTCTATCCCCATTAATGCTAAAAGTAACTCTTTCTCAACTGAAAATTTATTATCTATCATATTTATGAAATCCCTATTCAATTCATAAAGTTGAGCACCCTTATTTACTTTTTGTTTAGAAGTTCTCTTGGATATGTAAGTTTTTGTATCTTCATAGAACTCAGGTTGAAAACGGTCATATTTTATTACCTTAGGTAAAAACACAACATCAGACATTGCTAGAGTGAATGTCTTTTCTGAAATTTTTTTTTCTAAAGCATAAACTTTAAATTTTATTAACCACTCATTAAATTCTTTTTCATTGGCATTTAATGTTCCATGAATAATTGTGAAAAATATAATTATAAAATATTTAATTATTTTCATATAAATCTTTTAAATAAATAATTACAGCAATCCATATTAAAATGAAACTTAATGATTTATCAAAGGAAAAAGCCTCATCATAATAAAAAAAACCTAATAAAAACTGAAATGTTGGAGTTATATAAAAAATCATTCCAGTAGGCCCAAGTCCACATAGCTCAACACCCCTTACATATAAAAATAATGGTATGACAGTCATTGGTCCCGCTAACATTAATATAAACATCAGCGAAGGATCATTCAAACTAAAGATATTTAGATTGTTTTTAAAAAGTAAAAAAAATGCAAATAAAGCAAACGGTAGTATAAAAAGACTTTCTATTAAAAGGCCAACATCAGTATCAACATTAATTTTTTTTCTAAGAAGGTTGTAAAAACCCCAACTTAGAGCAACAATTATTCCGACCCAGGGGATTGAGTGAAAACTTTTAAATAGGAGAAATAATATAGATAACAAAACTAGCAGTATGGAAAGGCCTCTTCTTTTGTTTATTTTTTCACCATAAAAAATATATCCTAAGAATACACTTAAGATCGGCATGATAAAATAACCAAAGCTTGCATCAATAATTTTTTCCGTACCTACAGCATAAATCCAAGTTGCCCAATTTATAAAAATTAGTAAGCTTGAAGAAAATAAATAAATTATGTTTCTTTTATTTTTTATAATTTCAAAAAAAACATCCCATTTAGAAAAATAAAAAGTAGTTATTATTAAAAATACAGATGTCCATACGCAACGATGGATCACTACCTCTATAGACCCAGCAAAAGAAATATATTTAAAGTAAATAACCCCAATAACACCCCACCAAAAAGATCCTAATGCAGTTAAACCTATACCTTTATTGAATTTTTTCTTTTCCATAGTAATAAAATTATACTTATTAAATGATTATCTGTTCAATTTATCAATTTTATTGTTGAATTAAAAATTTATAATAATAAAACGTTGCTAACGGAGAGATGGCAGAGCGGTTGAATGCACCGGTCTTGAAAACCGGCAAAGGGGCAACTCTTTCCTGAGTTCGAATCTCAGTCTCTCCGCCACTATTCACTGACATATTTATAATTTTTAAAAATCTCCGAAACATTATTTAGTTTAATTTGAATTGTTAAATTTTGACCTTGATTAAACCTATAAAGATTTTCATCATCACAATCTAATAAATCACATAAAAGGTTTAGCTCTTGTTCATTAAATTGATCAATATATTTTTTGGTAAATGAACCTAATAACTTATCCATTTCTTTAGTGCCTCTGTAGTTGGCTCTATAAATTATTTTATTTTTTAAATCTTTTATATTAATGGTCATAAAATTTAATATATTACACCTAACATGAAAAATAAGAATAATTATGACTATTTATTGGCTGATCTAACCAAATTAAATGGTGTGGGTAAAAAAACCATGGAAATTTTGAAGAAAAAAAAAGTAAATAATATTTTTGACCTACTATGGAGGTTACCTAAATCTTATACAGACAGAACGCTAGTTAGTAAAATTTGTGATCTTCAAATAGGTGTTATTCAAACTATCAGAATTGTTCCACTAAAATATCAATTTCCAAGAGTTAGAAACTTACCAAATAGAGTAAATTGTATTGATGAAACTGGAAAGATTGATTGTATATTTTTTAATAGTCACGAAGGATATGTGAGAAAAATTTTACTATTAAATGAAGAAGTGACAATTAGTGGCAAGATAAGTAATTACAAAGGACGATATCAAATAACAAACCCCACATATATTTCACAGGACAGCTCTTTAATTGAAAGCATTGATAATAAGTACTCATTAACTGAAGGTATTACTGAAAAAACTTATAATAAAATTATTAATCAAATTTTAAAAAACTTACCTATTTTAACTGAGTGGCACGATAAAGACATATTAAAAAATTTTAACAATCAAAGCTGGAATGAATCAATAATAAAATTACATGATCCAGAAAATATTGAAAATTATAAATCTGATTTTTATAAAAGACTTGCTTATGATGAAATACTGGCATCATTTTTAGTTAATTCAGAAATTAGAAAAAAAATAAAAAAAATAAAAAAAATATCAAAAAATTTTAGTGAAAAAGCCCATAATAATATAGTTAATAAATTAGATTTTACTCTTACTAATGATCAAAAGATTTCATTAAATGATATCAATAATGACCTAAATTCTAAAAGTAAAATGTTTAGACTTTTACAGGGTGACGTTGGAAGTGGCAAAACTATTGTTGCATTAATTTCTTCTTTAAGTGTCATTAGTTCAGGGTTCCAAGTTGCATTAATGGCCCCTACTGAAATATTAGCTAGACAGCATTATAGTTTGACAAAAAAACTATTTCCAAAAAATATTAAAATTGAATTACTTTCCAGTAAAAGTGAAAATAGTGAAAAAAAAAGAATTGTAAAAGAATTAGAAAACAATGAAATTCAAATGGTTTTTGGCACGCATGCAATTTTTCAAAAAAAAATAGTTTTTGCAAACCTTGGTTATATTATAATTGATGAACAGCATAAATTTGGAGTTAGGCAAAGAAAGCTTTTATCAGATAAGGGTGGTGATAATTGTGATGTTCTTTTAATGTCAGCAACGCCAATTCCAAGAACCCTAACTATGTCAGTTTATGGTGATATGGATGTTTCTATTATCAAGGAAAAACCAAGTAATAGAAAAGAGGTTAAAACTTATAGTAAATTAGAAAGTAAAATAGATGATGTTATTAATTTTGTAAAAAAAGAAATAAAAGAAGGAAACCAAATTTTCTGGGTATGTCCCTTGATAGAAGAATCAAAAAAATTAGATCACCAATCGTCAGTTACTAAATACAAATTTCTTAATGAAATTTTCCCAAATAACGTTGCATTACTTCATGGAAAAATTGACAATGAAGAAAAAGAAGAAATATTGAATAAATTTTTAAACAAAAAATATTCAATTTTAGTTTCAACAACTATTATAGAAGTTGGTATTGATTTTCCTAATGCCAATGTAATCATAATAGAAAATGCTAATAAGTTTGGGTTATCACAGTTACATCAGTTAAGAGGTAGGGTTGGTCGTGGAACGAAACAAGCTAGTTGCATATTGATGTTTAAGTCTAATTTAAGTGTTAATGCAAAAAAAAGGATTAATATTTTAAAGAACTCTAATGATGGTTTCGAAATCTCCGAAGAAGACATGAAGTTAAGAGGTTTTGGTGATTTACTAGGTTTTAAACAAAGTGGTGTTAAAAATTTTAGATTAGCTGACCCAATTCAAAACGAAGATTTATTTTTAATGGCAGAAAAACAAATTAAAAAAATAGAATTAGAAAATATTGATATTAAAAAATATAAAGCATTACTCAAGTTATACGATCAAGCAGATATAATTAATGATATGGTTTAGCTTTTTGGCTTAGAAGTTCCTGCTGAAACTATAAATTTTGATGCTTCTTCAAATGTCATATCTAAATAAATCAAATCTTCTTTTGGTATCATTAGCAAAAAGCCACTTGTTGGATTTGGTGTTGTTGGAACAAAAACATTAACCAAGTTAATATTTGTTTTAGCTTTAATTTCACCTGTATTTTCTTTGGTAGCAAAACCAACAGCCCACGATCCTTTTCTTGGGTACTCAACTAGTACAACACTTTTTTTATTACCCTCTTGTTCCCTAAAAGATTCAGTCATTTGTCCTATCGCAGAGTAAATAGTTCTTAGTATCGGCATTCTTTTAAATAAATCATCAATTATTTGTAAAAATTTTTTACCTATAAAAGTTAAAGAAAGACCACCAACAATTGTAATAAAAATAATTGTTAAAATTATTTCAATACCTGGAATTGCATATGGAAGATAAGTATTAGGATTTAATCCTGATGGTACTAATTTCGTTGAAAAATTGAATAAGAATTTGCTTAAATAAAGTGTAAACCCAATTGGTATTAAAACAATTACACCTGTGAAAAAATAGTTTCTTAATTTTAGGGTTAAAGATTTTTTTTTCTTAATAGGCATAGATAATTTAGTGATAACTAGAATAAATAACAAATGAAACAGCTATAATGAAAAGTGTAACTAAGATTTTATTGTTTAAATTCATAAAAGTATATATTTGTATGATTATCAAAATTTTAATAAAATGAATAGAAGAAAATTTTTAAATTATATTGGTTGCGGATGTTCAGGCTTGATGCTTGGCGCTTGCTCTACGGCACCAATAACAGATCGAAAACAATTCAAAATTATACCTGAAGCTAAGTTAAATGCTCAAGCAGCTCAAATTTTTGAAAAAGTCAAAGAAAAAGAGAAAATGAGTGATGACACTAAAACACTAAATGAAATTAAAGATATTGGAAAAAGAATGGAAGACTCTATATCAGAATACTTTTATAGAGAGGATCTAAATGATCCTACTGCAAATTTTGATTGGGAATATATTTTGATTGATAATAAAAAAGTTAAAAATGCTTGGTGTATGCCTGGTGGTAAAATTGCTGTGTACACAGGAATACTTGATGTTACAAAAAATACAAATGGTCTTGCATCAGTTATGGGTCATGAAATTGCGCATGCTGTTGCTAAACACTCCGTTGAAAGAGCTAGTAGAGGCGTAATCTTAAATACAGGCACTCAACTTATTGATATATTTACGGGAGGAAAATTATCTCAAGTTAATAGAGTTACTGGTATGAATACAGTTGGTTTACTGTCTCAAATAGGAATTATGAACCCTTTTTCAAGAAAACAAGAAAGTGAAGCTGATTATTTAGGAATGATTTTTGCATCATTGTCAGGTTTTGATATTAGGGAAACTAAAAAATTATGGGAAAGAATGAAAGAAGCTAATAAGGGAAAAGAGCCTCCTCAATTTATGAGCACACACCCATCATCATCTAAAAGAATAATAGATTTAAAGGGATGGGAAAATAGTGTCATATTAGACTATCCACCAATCATCTAATGTTAATATTTTAGAAATTAATTTTCTGGTGAGCCCTGATGGACTCGAACCATCGACCCATTCCTTAAAAGGGAATTGCTCTACCAACTGAGCTAAGGGCCCACATATAAATTAATGAAGTTATGATAAATGTTTTTTTTTATCTAATTTTAAAAAAAAACTTTTGGTGAAGTCTTCTTTAAAATTTTTAAATTTCTTTACACTTAAAAATTTAAACAATAAAAAAATATCAAACTTGAATAATTTTTATTACCAAAAAACAATTATCTATTCCATAACATCACAAATTGCAAATATTTAAATTACAACTTATCAATGTATTCATCATGAAATTTATCAAACGTACCTTTTTTAATATTTTCTCTAATAGAAGACATTAATTCTTGATAAAAATTGATGTTATGTAAGGTTAAAAGTGTGGAACCTAGTATTTCATTCGTATTAAATAGATGATTTAGATAGTTTTTTGAATATTTGTTAAGATTTAGATTTGAACAATTAGGATCAAGAGGTTCGTTGTCATTTTTAAATTTATTATTTTTAATATTTATACGACCTTTCCAAGTAAAAGCTAAACCGGTTCTTCCGGATCTCGTAGGCATTACACAATCAAACATATCAACACCTCTCTTAACAGCTCCCAGAATATCAGCTGGCGTCCCTACACCCATTAAATATCTTGGTTTATCATCAGGCATAATATTTTTTAAATCATCTAGAACACTAAACATTTCATTTTGACTCTCCCCTACAGCAAGACCTCCAATCGCATAGCCATCAAAGCCAATTTTGATTAACTCATTAAGAGATTTAGTTCTTAAATCTTTGAATAAACCACCCTGGACTATTCCAAATAAAGCTTTGTGGGGGTTTAAACCAAAAGCTATTTTAGATCTTTCAGCCCAATATATGGATAGTTGCATAGATTTATTTATCACATCATAATCGGTAGTTTTTTTGGGACATTCATCCATGATCATAACAATATCTGAGTCCAACCCCCTTTGAACTCTTATACTTTCTTCGGGACTTAATATGAATTTTTTACCATCTACATGAGAGTTAAATATTGCACCTTTTTCTTTGTCTACTTTGTTTAATTTTGAAAGTGACATAACTTGAAATCCACCAGAATCAGTAAGTATGGGAAGCTTACAATTCATAAACTTGTGAAGTCCTCCTGCAGAAATTATCCTATCCACACCAGGTCTAATCATTAAATGATAGGTGTTAGATAATATTATTTCAGCACCAGTTTTCATAACATCATCAATAAGACAAGCTTTTACAGTTGCCTGTGTACCGACGGGCATAAAAGCTGGTGTTTGAATGTTTCCTCTATGGGTTTCAATAATACCAGTTCTGGCAAATTTATCATTTTCAATGACATTAAATTTGAAATTTTTTAATGTCATTGAAATGTGTATTAATATTATTTAAAGCTAATAATTTTATCTGGGTT
>Ga0307986_10002067_pt1 | contig 14423 bp, 14 predicted proteins | sample EllFjometageno82_FD_203170 | JGI IMG/M metagenome (GOLD analysis project Ga0307986, IMG submission 203170) | Marine microbial communities from Ellis Fjord, Antarctic Ocean - #82 | ecosystem: Environmental > Aquatic > Marine > Unclassified | place: Southern Ocean | collected 2014-10-09
AAAATAAAGCAAGAATTAATATTTTTTGGGCTAAAGACAAATTAAAGTGGGACTTAAAAAAATTTAAAAAAATGATAAAAAATAAAACTGTTTACCTAACATTTGATGTCGATGGTTTAGATTCAAGTATTATGCCTGCTACAGGAACTCCTGAGCCAGGAGGATTACTATGGGACGAAACTTTAAATATTATTAAAATTGCTGCAAAAAATTCAAACATTGTTGGAGCTGATATCAATGAATTATCCCCAATTAAAGGTTTTAACTCTTATAATTTTTTAGTAGCAAAATTAGCTTATAAAATTCTTTCTTATACTTTTGAATTTAAGCGATAATAAGAACTTTTGAAATGTTAATAACTAAACAAGAATCTGTTTTAAATTAATTTTTAATATCTATTATAGACCAAACTATTTTAACTGTAGCACCCTTTAAATCTTCTTTATTAAAAAAAGTTAATTGAGCCTTTTTTCTTTCTAGAAGTGTTTTACCTAAAAAGATACCTAATCCAAGACCAGCTTTACCGTATACTTGTTTTGACCTTGATTTTAAATATGGCTCACCAATAAGCTTAACGATATCCTCTGCAAAACCTGGTCCATCATCATTTATTATCAATACAAGATTTTGCTTATCACTTATCAATTTTATACGTACTTCTCTATCTGCAAACTTAATCGCATTCCCAATAAAGTTTCTTAGTCCAAAAACAATTTCTGGAGATCTTTTAATGTTTATCTTATTTTTATCTCCGTTTTCCAATAAAGTAATTTTTTTATCTGAGGTTTCTTCAAAAGAAATGATAATTTCTTCTAATAGACTCTCTACCTTTATTAGATTAATAAACTGATCATCACTAATTTCTTTTTTGGAAATTTTTTTCAAGATATTGCTACACCTTTTAGACTGACTAATAAGCAGGTCTAAATCTTTTGAATATTTTGATTTGTCTCCAATTTCCTTTTTTAATTCTTTAGCAACTACTGAAATGGTGGCAAGTGGTGTACCTAAAGAATGCGCGGCAGCTGCAGCCTGCCCATCAAGTGAATCAAGTTCATACTCTTTTGCCATTACTTGTTGAAGTTTATCAAGCGCTTCAGATCTTTTTTTTGTTTCACCTGAAAACCTTATTCCAAAATAACTTAAAAAAACTAATCCAATAATTATAGAAACTAAAGCGCCAGCTAAATAATATTCAGGAAAATTAAAATTATAAATATCCAGTCCTGGTAGTATTTTATGGAATTCTTTTAAAAAAAATAGCAAAACTATGGTGAATGTTCCAAGAATTATAGTGGTACCCATGCTTAAAAATGTTGAAGAGAATATTGTGGGAATAATTATAAGTAATGAAAATGGATTGAAAATTCCTCCTGTCAAGTAAAGTAAGGTGCTTAATTGTAACAAATCATAAATAAGAAAAAGAGCTGAATTGAAATCTCTCAATTGATTTGTTCTGATTTTAAATTGAAGAACTATATTTGTTATAAGACCTATTAAAATAACAATGTGTGTTTCAATGATCGGGAGATCTAATTCTAAAAAAAAATATACAAAATTGATTGCAATAAGTTGACCGATGATTGCAATCCACCTTAAGTTAACTAGCGTTTTTTTATCTAAGTGTAAGTTCTCTTTTAACCTGAAAAGAGTAGAAAAATTCATCTTAAAACTAAATATCTAGATTAGTTACTTCTAAAGCATTACTAGTAATAAATTCTTTTCTAGGCGCAACATCATCTCCCATTAAAATATCAATTATTTTTTGATCATCTTTAGATTTTTCTTTTGTATCTTTTGAATACTGAACACGTAATAAAGTTCTATTTTCAGGATTTAAAGTAGTTTGCCAAAGTTCTTCTGGGTTCATCTCACCCAGACCCTTAAATCTTTGTATGGATAATTTTTGTCTTTGCTCTTCCATAAATTTATTGAACTCTGAAGATCCTTTTTTTATTTTTTTTCCAGTTTTTTCTGATATTTTTAAAATGTATTCTTCCAAATTTTTTTCGTCTTTTATGTATGCACTTTTTGTTCCCTTTGTTACTTTAAACAAAGGTGGTTGTGCTAAGTATAAGTGACCATTTTCTATTAGTTTATTAAATGGAAAGTTGTTAAAAAAAGTAAGTAACAATGTCCTAATGTGTGATCCGTCTACATCGGCATCGGTCATAATTATAATCTTATCATACCTTAGATTTTCTATGTTAAAGTCTTTAGATCCTGTTCCCAACGCATTAATTAAGGTTACTACTTCATTGGAAGACATCATTTTTGCAAGTACTTTTGTTGCATAATCGTTGCTGATTCCATTTGGTTTAATTTTATTGTTTACATACGTATTTAGAATTTTTCCTCTTAAGGGCAAAACAGCTTGATATTTTCTTGATCTACCCTGTTTAGCAGAACCACCAGCTGAATCTCCTTCAACTATATATAGTTCTGTTCCTTCTCTTTTGGAGATTTGACAGTCCGCAAGTTTTCCGGGTAACCCTGATAATTCGAACGTACCTTTTCTTCTTACACTATCTCTTGCTTTTCTAGCTACATCTCTTGCAATGGCAGCTTGTAAAATTTTTTCTAAAATATTTTTAGTAACTGATGGATTTTGATCAAACCATGTAGCAACTCTTTCATTAACTACACTCTCTACAATTAATCTTATTTCTGATGAGACAAGTTTATCTTTTGTTTGAGAAGAAAATTTTGGGTCAGGCATCTTAATTGATAAAACTGCCACCAGACCTTCTTTGATATCGTCTCCTGAAATAGTAACTTTATTTTTTTTTCCCAAATTTTTATCATTTGCATACTTATTAATTACTCTTGTTAAAGCACTTCTAAATCCAAGAAGATGCGTGCCTCCATCTTTCTGATGAATATTGTTAGTAAATGGCAAAACATCTTCTGAGTACCCTGCATTCCACTCAAAGGAACATTCAACTAATACATTTTTTTTTTCAGCTGTTACAAATATTGGCTTCTTAAATATCGCAACTTCGTTTTTGTTAATTAGTTGAGGTTTTTTTTGATTAATATATTTAACAAACTCTACAATACCGCCTTCGTATTGGTTTACATATTCTTTTGGTTTTGCTGTTGTATTATCTGTTAAGATAATACTTATTCCTTTATTTAAAAAAGCAAGCTCTCGCATTCTTTTTTGTAATATTGTGGAGCTAAATTTTGTAGAAGAAAAAATTTCTTTTGATGGCAAAAAAGTTATTTTTGTTCCTTTTTTTTTGGTTTTACCTATTTCTTTTAAAGGTTTTATAGAATTTCCATTTTTGAATACCATTGAATACTCTTTGTTTTCTCTAAAAATATTTAATTCTAATCTTTCTGAAAGAGCATTAACAACGGAAACACCAACTCCGTGCAAACCACCTGAGACTTTATAAGTATCATGATCAAACTTACCACCAGCATGTAGTTGTGTCATAATCACTTCTGCAGCAGACATTTTTTCTCCTGTATGCATATCGACAGGTATTCCTCTTCCGTCATCTTCAACTGTAATAGAATTGTCTTTGTTCATGCTAACTGAAATATTATTGCAATGTCCGGCTAAAGCTTCATCTATTGCATTGTCTACAACTTCAAAAACCATGTGATGTAGACCAGAACCATCGTCTGTATCACCAATATACATTCCTGGTCTTTTTCGAACAGCATCTAACCCTTTTAAAACTTTTATAGAGTCAGCGCTGTATGACTTTGATGATGTTTTTTCTAGATTTTTTTGCATTTAAAATGATTTAAAGATGAGATCTTATATCATTTTTTTAATTTTATATGAAATGAATGAAAGTTTAGACCTTAAATTAGCTATTAATGGCAGGCTTTTTGGAGCAAATAAAAAAAAAAAGACTTGAAAATAATTAATTAGATTTTCATAGGCATTACTACGTAATAACTATTTTTATCCGACATATCTTCAATTAGAACTGGAGATATAGGGTCTTTTAGATTAATTTTTAAATTTTTATCCTCAACTTCAGATGCAATATCAACTAAATATTTAGAATTAAAACTAACTGTCATTTCTTCAGATGTAAAATTTGATTTGACTACTTCGTTACCTTCTCCAGAATTGGTGCTGTTGACTGAAAACTTAATATTATCTTTACCTAATACTAATTTTACACCTTCTTTACGATCTATAGATACTGTAATGACTCTTTCTATTGCTTGGACAAAATCAAAAGCTCCAACTGTAAGTACCTTATCATTACCGACTGGAACAACCTTTCTATAATCGGGAAACTTTCCGTCTATGACTTTGGAAACTAATTTAGTTTTACCAATTCTAAATTGAATTTTGGTTTCACTTGTTTTTATTAAAACTTTTTCATTTATATCTGCTAGTAAATTGCATAATTGAAACACAGTTTTTTTGGGTAAAATTAAAGAATGAAAAGTGTTATTAGATTCAATTTCTATACTACTAGAGGATAATCTATGACTATCTGTTGCAACTCCTGTTAAATATGTTCTGTTTTGAGACTCTGTAGTGTGTAAATATATTCCGTTTAGGTAGTGTCTAGTATCATCGCTTGAAATAGAGATTTTTGTTTTATTTAGTAGGGTAAGTAACTTAGATTTATTAAATGAAATTTCACTATTTTCAAAATCATCTGCAAAATTTGGAAAGCTATCAATTGGTAAACATAATAAATTAAAATCAGAATTATCGGTAATTAGATTTATTTTATTTTCACTTTTCAAATCAAATTTGATTTCAGAGTTACCTGAAATTTTTCTAAGAATATCGTACAATATAGTGGCGGAGGTTGTCGTAGCTCCTTCAGTTTTAATTTGTACATCACTAATCTCATCATAAAAAACTAAGTCTAGATCTGTAGCTATTATAGACAACTTTCCATCTTTAACATTTAATAATACATTTGATAAAATGGGAAGAGTATTTTTTTTTTCTATAATACCTTGAGCTAGTGTAAGTGATTTTAGTAAATCGTCTCTTTTAATTGAAAATTGCATTTACTTACTCTTCTAATAATAAGCTACGTAGCTGATCAATATTTTTTTTCATTTCATCATCTTTTTCAGAAAGTCTAGTTATTGTTTTAACGGCATGTATGACTGTTGTGTGGTCTCTATTTGCAAAACGTCTACCAATCTCGGGTAAAGATCTGGTTGTCATTTTTTTTGCTAAATACATCGCAATTTGTCTCGGTCTTGCTAAGGGCCTTGATCTTCTTTGAGAAAGCATTTCTGCTAAAGGAATATTAAAAAAATTTGAAACTGTATTTTGTATTTTATCTACAGTAATAATTTTTGCTTGATTAAAAACATCCTTAAGTATGTTTTTACAGTCAGCTATAGTCAATGTTTTCTTATGTATTCTGCTAAATGTAATTACTCTATTTAAAACTCCAATTAATTCTCTAATATTTGTCTTACTTTCTGCCGCTATAAAGTTGATAACTTCTTCGGTGATGTTGCTGTTTTCTTTAAATTGATTCTGAATATCTTCTAAGCGTTTTTTTATAATCTTGATTTTTAAATCAAAATCAGGTGCATCAATATCAACTACTAATCCCCCGGCTAATCTCGACTTAATTCTTTCCTGCACTCTATCTAGCTTCATGGGAGCGCGATCTGCAGAAATAATTATTTGTGAGCTTTTGTCTATTAGACTATTAAATGTATGAAAAAATTCTTCCTGTAAACCCTCTTTGCCACGTATAAACTGAATATCGTCAATAATAAAAACTGAAGATTTTCTAAAGAAATCTTTAAAGCCTACCATGTCATTTTTTTTTATTGATTTAATAAAGTGGTACATAAATCTTTCTGCAGAAATAAACATAACATTAGTTTTTTTTTCTAGTTCTAGACCTATAGCATTTAATAAGTGTGTTTTTCCCAGTCCAACACCACCATAAATATAGAGGGGGTTATATCTTGAAATCTGTTCACAAACTTTTTTTGAAGAAGAAAGTGCAATTTCGTTACTTGATCCTGTTACAAAATTATCAAAATTTAAATTAGGATTAAGTCTGTTGTAATTTAATATTGAATCCTTAATTTCTGTAACTTTATTAAAATCATCTATTTTAAAAGTGTCATTTGCATTGATTTTATGATCTTCTGATATTTTAAACTCAACTCTATTAATGCTATTTTTAAATGTTTTTATTTGAGATAATATTTTGTCTAGGTATCTAGAAACTATCCAATCCCTAAAAAATCGTGTCGGCACACCAAGAACAAGGTAGTCATTATATTCTTTTAATAAAGAAATATTTTTTAACCAACTTGAGTAGACCTCAGTTCCAAAATTTTTTTCAAATGAAGCTTGAACATTTTCCCAAGCAATAATTTTTTCTTCTTCGCTTGAAAATATCTCTTGATGGTTTATAGATTTTTTTTCCATATAAATAAAATTAGTATTTGTCTTCTATTTTTTAATAATTAATCTTGCAAGTTATATTTTAGAAAAAAAAAATTAATTGGTCTTAGGTTGTAATTTTAATTTTTTAATATTTTAAATTGAAAAAAAAGTTCTTCTTCAACTCAAAAGTTTAAAATCTACATGTAGTTTTTTTTTGCTAAATATAGTTATAAAAATATAAAAGTTATCTCTCAAGTTGTTCAACTTAAAAGTGTTACAATTAAAAAGTTAATTTAGATTTTTTTTGATATTTTTGATATTTTTCTTGACGCAGTTTTTTTATTTATTGTACCAGCTTTTGTCGCTTTCATCAGTATAGATTGGAAAGAACCAAAATAAGTTTTAATTTTATCTTTTTCTCCTTTTTTGATCAGGTCTTCCATCTTTTTAACGGCGGCTCTGTACTTGCTTTTTCTAAGCCTATTAACGGCTGTTTGTTTGGTTACTCTTCTAACTCTTCTTATTGCGGAGGCTGTATTAGGCATAATTTAATCGTGTATATCCCTTTAAAATATGAGGGTCAACTTCAATTATTTTTGGCATTTGGTACAGAAAAATGATGAACGATTTGAGATGTATATTTTTCTTATAAATCCTAAACATTTAGGCCTCATGCAGCTTACTTTTTCTTTGCCGTAAACATTAAATTTTTGTTGAAAATTTCCATTTTGTCCTTCAGTATTAGAAAAATTTTTTAGCGAAGAACCTCCAAATAAAATAGCTTTTTTTAGAGTTTTTTTTGTATATTTTATAACTTCTTTTATTTTTTCTTTACTAATTTTTTTAATACTTTCATGCGGATTTATCCTACACAAGAATAACACTTCGTTGCAATATATGTTACCCAAACCAGCAACAAATTTTTGATCCATTAATAAATCTTTAATTTTTGTTTTTTTATTAAAAATATATTTTTCAAAATAGCTTAAATTAAATTTTTTGGATAACGGTTCTGGACCTAAAGAAACAAGATGCTCACAATTAAAAACATCATTACTGGAATATATTTTAATAAAACCAAATTTTCTAACATCGTTATAAATAAGTTTTATTTTCTTGCTCAAGAAAAAAGTTAGGTGGTCATGTTTAGTATCATTTTTACTTAATGAATAGTAAAAACTTGTCTTATATTTTTTGTTATCATTAATGATAAAAAATTTTCCTGTCATGCCAAGGTGAGCTAAAATAGTAAAATTTTTTTCTAAATTAATTAGTAAATATTTTGATCTTCTTTGAATAGATATTATTTTTTGACTTTTTATTTTGTTAAATTGTCTGCTATCTATTTTATATCTAAGTTTATTGTTAGTAATTTTAACTCTTTTTATCGTTAAATTTTTAAGTTTGATCGCTAGTGACTTTTTAACAACTTCTACTTCTGGTAATTCTGGCATATAATTTAATAATGAATATCTATAATGAAGATAAAACTAAACTAGTCAACTCAGTATTTAGCAAGGTTCATAATAATTATGATTTAATGAATGATCTAATGTCTTTGGGTGTGCATAGACTTTGGAAAAAAAATTTAATTAAATGGATGAATCCACAGCCTGGAAATAAAATAATTGATGTTGCTGCTGGAACTGGAGATCTGGCTAAAATGATTTCTCAAAAGAATTCTAATAAAAATAATTTTTACTGTGTAGAACCCAACAAAGGAATGTTTGACACAGGTAAAAATAAGCTAAAATCTTTTTCTAATATTAAATGGTATTTAAATTCTGCAGAAAGTTTGCCATTTAAAGAAAATACTTTTGATTTTTATACAATAAGTTATGGAATCAGGAATGTTACAGATATAAATAAATGCTTAACAGAAGCATACCGTGTATTAAAATCGGGTGGTCGTTTTTTTTGCTTAGAATTTTCTAAAGTTCAAAATGAGATTTTAAATTTAGTTTATCAAAAATATTCTAAACTAATTCCTTTGATCGGCAAGATTGTAGTAGGTAGTGAAGAACCTTATGAGTATTTGATTAACAGCATAGACAAATTTTATAGCCAGAATGAACTTGTGGATTTATTGAAAAAAAATAAATTCTCAAACATTGAATTTAGAAATTTATCTAATGGCATTTCTGCTATACACTCAGGTTGGAAAATCTAAAAATGTACAAAAGTATTTTTCAATTATTTATAATAGCTAGAAAACTTGCTTCTTCAGGCGCTGTTGAAACGGTTAATGAAATTTATAACCTGCCTTTTGCTATAAAGTTATTTTTTAATATATTTTCAATTGGATCAAAAAAAAAATTAATAAATGTTTCAAAAAAGCCTGGTGAAAAATTATGTGATGCATTAGAAGGAATGGGCACCACTTTTATCAAACTAGGTCAATTTTTGGCTACCAGACCTGATATTATAGGAGAAACCGTAGCTAATGATTTAGTAAAACTACAAGACAAACTCCCCCCTTTTGATCTCTACAAGTCTAAGAAAATTTTAAAAAAAGAAATTAGTGAAAGTTTATATCAAAATATAATTGATATAAGTGAGCCCATAGCAGCTGCTTCTATTGCCCAAGTACATATTGCGAAAATAAAAATTGATGGTGATCAAAAAGAGATTGCAATAAAAATTTTAAGACCTGGCATTGAAAAACAATTTAATGAAGAACTAGATGCATTAATGTTATTTGCCTACATTGTAGAAAGTTTATTTTCAAAGACAAAAAGACTTAAATTGGTGGAAGTTGTTCATTTATTAAGAGAGATAACTAATATTGAAATGGATTTAAGATTTGAAGCTGCAGCTGCAAGTGAATTATATGAAAACACAAAAAATGATGTGGGATTTAATGTTCCAAAAATTTATTGGAACTATACTTCTAAGAAAGTTCTTGCCTTAGACAAAGTAGATGGAATTTCAATAAGAGAGCAAGAACTATTAAAAAAATCTGGTGTAGATTTAAAAATACTTTCTGAAAGTTTAATTCAACATTTTCTTAAACAAGCAGTTAGAGATGGTTTTTTTCACGGTGATATGCATCAGGGAAATTTATTTGTAGATCGAATAGGTAATATTATTCCTGTTGATTTTGGAATTATGGGTAGATTAGATAAAAATAATAGACAATATTTAGCAGAAATTTTATACGGGTTTATTCAAAGAGATTATATAAAAGTTGCAGAAGTTCATTTTGAAGCAGGTTTAATTCCCCAAAATGCTTCTAAAGAAGAATTTGCGCAAGCACTGAGATCTGTTGGAGAACCTATTTTTGGCCAGTCCATAAAAGATATTTCAGGTGGGAACTTATTGGCTCAACTTTTTGAAATTACAGAAAAATTTAACATGCCCACACAGACACCGCTTTTGTTGCTGCAAAAAACTATGGTTACTGTAGAAGGTGTAGCAAGAAAACTTTACCCTGAAACTAATATCTGGGAAATTTCACGACCTGTATTAGAAGATTGGATTAAAAGTGTAAAAAGTCCTAAAGCAGCTATAGATACTGCTATAAATACTTCTTCTGAAATTTTAAAAAGAATACCTGATTTTCCTAATTTCATGGATAAAGCAAATTACGCTTTGCAGCTACTGGCAGAGGGGAAATTAAATCTGGGCTTGAAAAATAGTAGGGGATTAGAAATTGAAGAAATGAAGTTAAAAAAGTTAAGAAACAATATCATTATTAGTTTTTTAGGTATTGTAATTGCTATTTTATTAGTATTTTAATTAGCACAATGTCGATGCAAAACAAAAAAATTTTATTAGTAATCGGTGGGGGTATTTCTGCTTATAAAGCCCTAGACCTTATAAGATTATTTGTCAAAAATAATACAGAGGTAAAAACAATACTTACAAAAAGTGGAAAGCAATTTGTTACTCCTTTATCCATAACATCTTTATCAAACAATAAAGTATTCGAGGATATATTTGATGTAAATAGTGAAAAAGAAATAGACCATATTTCTTTATCTCGTTGGGCTGATATAATTATAATTCTACCTACTACAGCAAACATGATGACAAAATTGAGTTCTGGAAAAGCAGAAGATCTTGCTACTACTGTTATTCTAGCTTCTAATAAAGATGTTATTTTAGTTCCTGCAATGAATGTTAGAATGTGGCTACATAAAGCAACACAGAACAATTTAAAAATTTTACTGGACTATGGATATAAGTTTATTGGACCAATAAAGGGTGAAATGGCTTGCGGTGAGTATGGTGAAGGCAAGATGTCAAGCCCCCGCCAAGTTTTTTCATATTTAAAAGAATATTTCGAAAACAAAGATTTAGTTAAAAAAAAAAAGATTAGCGCGTTGGTAACTACGGGCCCAACCCGAGAATATATTGATCCTGTTAGATATATCTCTAATGAGTCTAGTGGTAAACAAGGATATGAAATAGCCTTAGCTTTATCAAGGCTGGGTGTGGATACCACTTTAGTATCTGGACCCACTTCGTTAAATTATTCAAAAGATATTAAAGTAAAAAAAATAACTAGCGGTGAAGAAATGATGAGGGTTATAAAAAAACTATTACCAACAGATATAGCTATTTGTGCTGCAGCAGTATCTGATTTTAAACCTCGGAATAAAAGTGAAAAAAAAATAAAGAAAAATGAGAAAAATTTTCTTAATTTAGATTTGGATAAGAATGAAGACATTTTAGAGTATCTTGGAAAAAATAATAAATTAAAACCTAAAATTCTTGTGGGTTTTTCTGCAGAGACAGAAAACTTAATTGAAAATTCTTTAAATAAATTAAACAATAAGTATTGTGATATAATCATTGCAAATGATGTTTCAAAAAAAGGAACGGGATTTAATGTTGATTTTAACAAAGTTTCAATTATAGAAAAAAATGGAAAAATAGAAAATCTACCTAAAAATAAAAAGAGTTACATTGCCACTAGAATTGCAAAAAAAATAATAGATAAATTTTTAATTAATGACAAAAATACAAATTAAAAAATTTTCAAGTTCAGTATTAATCCCAAAATATGAAACTCTTGGTTCTTCGGGCATGGATATAGCTGCGCATATAAATGAAAATATAATAATTAATCCTGGAGAAAAAGCTTTGGTCCCAACAGGCTTTTCAATGGCAATACCAAGAGGTTATGAGGTCCAGATAAGACCTAGGTCTGGTTTAGCTGCTAAAAAAAATATTACTGTTTTAAATACACCTGGTACTATTGATGCTGATTATAGAGGTGAGATAAAAGTTATCTTAATTAACCTTGGTAAAGAAAAGTTTATTATTGAAAATAAAGAAAGAATCGCTCAGATGGTTGTTTGTCCTGTTGTTCAAGCTGATTTAGAAGAAGTTAAGGAATTATCTGACACGGTACGTGGATCAGGTGGTTTTGGCTCAACTGGCATTAAATAGTACTAATTATGAAAATGAGTAGTAACGATCTTTTGCGATATGCAAAGCAGATAATACTAAAACAAGTTGGCATTTTAGGGCAAAAAAAAATCTCTTCCACAAAAGTATTAATAGTAGGGATGGGTGGCTTAGGTTGTCCTGTCGCCTTGTACTTGAGCAACCTAGGAATAAAAAAAATCGGCATAGCTGATCATGATAGAGTAGATCTCTCTAATCTAAATCGACAAGTTTTATTTAATACAAGCGACATAGGTAAATTTAAAGTTATTAGAGCAAAAAAAAAATTACTAAAAATAAATAAAATAATAAAGATTAATATTTATAAAGAAAAAGTTGTTGAAAAAAATATTGAAAATATTTTGAGTAAGTATGACATTATTTGTGACTGCTCTGATAACTTTACTACAAGGTATTTACTTAATAATTTTTGTTTAAAGAATAAGAAAATATTAATTTCAGCAGCAATAAGTAAATTTGAGGCACACATATTTAACTTTAATTTTTCTAAAAATATTCCTTGTTACCGATGTTTTATGCCCGAAATTCCTGAACAAGAAAATAAATGCGATACTGAAGGAATTTTACCAACAGTAGCTGGCATTGCAGGAACGCTTCAAGCGAACGAGGTGGTAAAATCCATTTTAGATAAAAAAAATGAGTTAGTTGGAAAGATGATAGTCTTTAATACGCTTAACTTAAATTTTAGAAAGATTAAACTTACCAAAAATTATAACTGCATTACGTGCTGCAAACAAAATGATTAGAATAATAATTTTTTTTTTTACATTATTAGTTGCTTCGCCTAATTTTTTATCTGCTGAAGAATATTTTTCAACCTTACTTTACGATAATGTAAATTTAAGACAGGGACCATCTAAAGATTACCCAATAAAAATATTTTATAAAAAAAAATATCTTCCTGTTTTAATTCAAGATACCTTCGATAATTTTAGAAAAATTAAAGATCATGAAAATAATACTGGCTGGATTCATGTATCACAGCTTTCGAAAAAAAAAGCGGCATTAACTTTAGATGAAAAAGTTATAATATTTAAAAATGCAACTATATTTTCCAAACCTTTGGTTGTTCTTGAAAAAGGACGACTTTGTTTAATTTCCAAATGTAAAGGTGCGTGGTGTAAGGTTAAGGTTGAGAAATATTCAGGTTGGGTAAAAAAAAAAAGTTTGTGGGGTAATTTTAATTAAATCTATCCTCTAACATACAAGCAACTAAGTGAATACGTTCTTGTTCACCTCCATTGAAAAAATTATGGTACTTTGTATTATTAGTTATTGTAACAGATCCATCAGCAGGTAAGTGCTTTGCAATATTTTCTATGACCATCATGCATCCAGGATTTGTGATTATAGGAATATGCAATCTTGGCTCGGGATCTCTGTGCCAACTTAAAGTCGACCTTGGTTCTTTTAATAAAATTCTAATTCTGCCAATTTTAAAATGTTTCTTCAAAGTTTTATAAACCTCTGCAAAATAAGTATTTTCAAATTCTGGCACTAACTGAGTATATTTTGATTCATCAATACCAATATCTCTTGCTACTTCTTTTCCTGTTTCGTCAGGCTTAGTCCAGTATACTCCCCTTATATTATTTCCTTTAATAGAATTGTCATCGTTTGGAATTTGATTGAGAGATATGGCACCAAAGTTTGACACTCCAGGAGAATCAAATTTTTTTTTCTTTAATATGACCTCAAGATCTTTCCTTAGTCTTGATATATCAAAATTAATTTCTGGTACTTTGTAAAAATCTTCGAAGTTAATATTACCCATATATTTATAACTATTTACACTAATTATTATCTAAATAACTGTGATTTTTTGTCTCTCGTTGCTTTATTATTATATAATTAATATGTATATCAAGTTAAATATTATCAATATATGCAAAAAAATAGTTATAATTATAATGAATTAATAGACTGCGGAAACGGTAAGCTTTTTGGTATGGGTAACGCTAAATTACCTCTACCGCCGATGTTAATGTTTGATCGTATTTCTGAGATTACAAATGATGGTGGGCTCTATAAGAAAGGTTGTGTAAAAGCAGAGCTGGATATTAAAAAAGATATGTGGTTTTTTAACTGTCATTTTAAGGAAGATCCAGTTATGCCTGGATGTTTAGGACTTGATGCTATGTGGCAACTAGTAGGATTTTATTTAGGATGGTTAGGTGATCCAGGTAAAGGAAGGGCTTTAGGAGTGAACGAAGTTAAATTTACAGGAGAAGTCTTACAAACAGTGAAGCTTGCTACTTATGAGATTAATATGAAAAGAATTTTAAGGAAAGAAGGAACTGCTGTTGGACTAGCGGATGGAATTTTAAGTGCAGATGGTAAGATTATTTATAAAGCTTCAAATTTAAAAGTAGGAGTTTTTAAATAATGAAACGAGTAGTAATTACAGGTATTGGAATTGTGTCTTGTCTTGGAAATAACCAAGAAGAAGTTTATCAATCATTGTTAAATTCTAAATCGGGTATTTCTTTTTGTGAAGAATATAAAGAACATAATTTAAAAAGCAATGTTCATGGAAAACCTAAAATAAAACTTGAAGACTACATTGATAGAAAAATTATTAGATTTATGGGTGCTGGTTCTGCTTATAATTATATTTCTATGAAGGAAGCTATTAAAGATTCAGGCTTAG
>Ga0307986_10002068_pt1 | contig 14422 bp, 13 predicted proteins | sample EllFjometageno82_FD_203170 | JGI IMG/M metagenome (GOLD analysis project Ga0307986, IMG submission 203170) | Marine microbial communities from Ellis Fjord, Antarctic Ocean - #82 | ecosystem: Environmental > Aquatic > Marine > Unclassified | place: Southern Ocean | collected 2014-10-09
TAGGATTATTCATAGTCCACTATCAATGGTCCGGGGTTACTGAACCCTTTTCCTAATCAACATTGGTCAATGGTCAGGGGGTGGTCTGCCCATTGACCGTAGTCCATGGAGCATGGATGGGGGTTTAGTAGTTGGGTTAGTAAAATTGATGGGGTATATTTTTGTTCTAGAATTTTATAAAAATATACTTCATTTCTGTTTACTAATAATTAATTTGTTGCAGGTTAATGTTGTTTAAGGGATCAACTGCCACAATCTATTGTAAGGATCTGTTATTAAAAAATAATAAGTTTAAGAAATCTATAGTCTACACATTTTAAGATTTAAAAAAGCAAATCAATATCATTGTAATAATATAAGCTAACGAACTAATAATTTAGTTTATATTTAAAAAATTTCCAGCCATAGGTTAAAAACCAGTTATATAAACTTAATTCACCTAGAATTGATTAGTTTTTTTGTTTGATGTTGACTAAGAAAGATATCTCCACTCAAATGCGTCAATAAACTGGTGCCTTCTAACTTATCAATTACTGGTCCTTTCACCTCTGAAAGATGGAATTTAATGCCTCCCAACTTTAGCCTTTCATTAATAATTTCCAGCGATTCAAGCGCGCTCATATCGATCGCATTCACCGCTGAACACATAAGAATAACATGTTTAAGTTCAGACTGTTTGGCAACTTCAGAGTAAATTCGATCTTCTAAAAAACGTGTGTTTGCAAAATACAGACTTTCATCAACTCGAATCGTTAAAACTTGGGGATTCACTAAAACGTCATGTCGCAATACATTACGATAATGTTCAGTTCCTGGAACCTGGCCTACGATTGCAATGTGCGGACGTGATGACTTGTAGATGTGGGATAGAATTGAGATTAGAACACCAGCAATTACACCAAGCTCAACTCCCATTATAAGTGTAACGCTCATTGTCGCGGCAACGGCTGCAAAATCAGCTTTAGAATAGATCCATGTTTTTTTTAAAATCGAGAAATCAACAAGTGCAAGCACAGCTACAATTATAGTTGCGGCAAGGGTTGCTTTAGGGAGATAAAAAATCAATGTTGTTAAGAAAATCGATGCCACACCAAGGCCTATTGCGGTAAATGCTCCAGCTGCAGGGGTCTCGGCCCCAGCATCATAATTGACTACAGATCTTGAAAAACCACCTGTAACTGGAAAGCCACTAGTCAATGCCGCGCCAACATTAGCAGCGCCAAGGCCAATGAGTTCTTGGTCAGGATCGATGCGTTGCCGCTTTGTTGCTGCCAGAGTTCTAGCAATAGAGATCGATTCAATAAAGCCAATAAGTGACATTAATATTGCTGAACCAATTAGACTAGTCCAGATATCCATAGAAAAAGATGGCAAAGATATGGGTGGCAGACCTTGAGGAACTTCACCAACAACTTTAACCCCTCGTTCAGTCAAACTAAAGCTCCATGCAATCAATGTTGTTGCAACGATAGCTATGATTGGGCCAGCCTTAGCAAAAATATCACTAGCGCGTTGATTAAGACCAAGTTTCAAAAGAAGTGGAAGAAATCCCTTGCGCACCCAGAGTAGAAAGACTGTTGTCAGGCTGCCTATCAGCAAGGTGATCCAATTCAACTCTATAATACTTTCTCTTAGGGATGTAGCAATCTCCAATATGTTATGTCCATCCGCGCTAACACCAAAAATATGTTTCATCTGGCTTGCGGCGATAATAATGCCAGAGGCCGTAACAAACCCTGTAATCACCGGATGAGATAGAAAATTTGCTAAGAACCCTAATCGAAAAAGACCGAGTCCTAATAGAATAATTCCTGACATAAAAGCGAGAGTAATTGCAGCCGCGATATATTCTGGTGTACCCGGAATTGCTATTTTACCAACAGCTGCGGCCGTCAAAAGCGAAACCACTGCCACTGGACCAACGGCAAGCACACGACTGGTGCCAAATATAGCATAAAGCACAATAGGCAAAATTGATGCGTAAAGACCCATTTCAGGAGGTAATCCAGCTAACAAGGCGTATGCTAATGACTGAGGAATTAACATAACCGTTACAATAACAGCCGCCACAAGGTCATTGGTAAATGTGAGTTGGTTATAGGTTCGTCCCCAATCAAATATAGGTAAAAATTTTGATAGGCGGGACATTTTACTCATATTCTTTGTGAAACATTAGCAGCAATTTTTGGTCCAAGTGCTGCAAGATCATATCCTGCATTTTTAGCAATATAGAGGATTTCCTCAGTCAAGAGACCCTTCTTGGCCTTATTAAGCGCCCACAATGATGTTGCACGATGTCCACTCCGACAGTAGATGAAAACTGGTCCACCTTCTTTGTTAGTTAATGCCTCGAACGCCTGAACGTCTTCCTCAGTGATTTGTCCTGAAATTACTGGTATCTGATAAACTTTTATGCCTATACCGTTTCCAATTAGTTTTATATTGGCGAATGTTGGCTGACCTAGCTCTTCATCTTCTGGGCGTGCAATAATAATTGTATTGATATTCCTGAAGTTTTGTTCCGTGATGTCATCTAAAGAAATTTGTGATCCAACAAAAGTCTGGGAATCTAGTTGTATTATTTGCATTATAAATCTTTCTTAGCAGATTTTAGTTATTGCTTTTACTATTAAATTAACATTTTACAGCTTATTAATTGGAACTTTCAGAGCTGGACGACCAGCTTCGTCTGAAGGAATTTCACCAGCACGTATGTTTACTTGAAGTGCCGGAATAATGAGTTTGGGCATAGTCAAAGAGGCATCTCTTTCAGTACGTAATTTAATGAATTTTTCTCTGCTGGTACCATAACCTACATGAATGTTGTGAGCTTTTTCGTCCCCGACTGTCGTTTCCCATCTAATATCTCGTCCGTTGGGGCCATAATCGTGGCACATGAACAGGCGTAATGTATCAGGCAAGGTCAAAACTTTTTGAATTGATGTAAATAAGTCATCGGCGTTTCCACCAGGGAAATCAGCCCGGGCCGATCCACCGTCTGGCATAAATAATGTGTCCCCAATAAATGCTGAATTACCAATGATATGAACCATGCACGCAGGCGTATGGCCTGGAGTTGCAATAACAAACGCTTTCAGAGATCCAATTTTATAGACATCACCATCTTCAAATAAGACATCAAATTGCGAACCGTCACGTTGGAAATCTGTTCCTTCGTTGAAAATTATACCCCATGTTTCTTGAACCTCAATGATTTTCTTACTAATTCCAATTTTCCCTCCAAGCTTATCCTGCAGGTAGGGCGCTGCAGACAGGTGATCTGCATGAACGTGGGTTTCTATTATCCATTCAAGTGTAAGGTGATTAGATGAGATGTATTCTATAATTTCATCGGCATGGTTGTAAGTAATCTGCCCAGAAGCATAGTCGATATCCAACACAGAGTCCAGGACAGAGCAAGCCTTTGTGGTTGGATCAGACACCACGTAACTAATGGTATTGGTATTAGGATCAAAGAAAGCTTTTACATCTGGTTTAATTGATAAATCGATGGAGTTAATACTCATTGAATTCTCCTTTTAAAATCATATGGATCGGCGTGATTTCAATGACGTTAATTTAGCTGCAGCCATTCCAATCAACATTGCAGGAACGAAAACAAGCGTTCCTTTAGCCGCTAGAGGAAGAGATGTTACTGCTGGTCCTGGGCAGAATCCCCCAAGTCCCCAACCAACACCAAATATTGTTGCGCCTGCAAGTAAGCGAAAATCAAAATCTGTCTTTGTAGGTAGATGAAATACATTGTTAAAAAATGGTGTCTTCCGTTTCTGAACTAACCAGAAACCTGGCATTGTAACCAAGATTGCTCCACCCATTACTAAAGCTAGACTTGGGTCCCAGCTACCAAAGAAATCTAGAAAATTTTGAACTTTTATAGGATTTGCCATTCCTGACAATATTAAACCAGTTCCAAAAATTAATCCGGCTATAAGAGTGCTCAAGATACGCATTAATTAACCTCCTACAACATGTCGAAGAACCAGAACGGTTACAAAAGCTGTTGTCATGAAAGTGCCAGTTGCAACGATTGATCTTCCTGATACGCGGGATATTCCGCATACACCGTGTCCACTTGTGCAGCCGTTACCTAATACTGATCCAAATCCAACAAATAAACCGGCAATTCCAAGAAGAATGTAATTATCCGATACAACCTGAACTGGAATCTCTCCTTGAATGAGAAACCATAAAGGAGCTGCAAGAAAGAGTCCTACAATAAAGATTAAACTTTGAGATATTTCAGATCTATCAATGGACGGAGGCAAAATGCTTGAAATAATACCGCTAATACCTGCTATACGACCATGAGAAATCATAAGTATAACTGCAGAAAAACCTATGAGGGCTCCACCTGTCAAAGAAGTCAAAGGCGTGAATTGAGTTTCCATTTTTAAATTCCCTATAATATTTTATTATTTATAAAACTTGTCAATTGGTATTCATATGATATTATGATATTATGATATTATGATATTATGATATTATGATTTGTAAAGTGAAATTTTAAAAAGAAAGATTTTAAATGAAAGTGATGGAAGAAAATGCGTTAAAGGCAGCAAACTTCTTAAAAGGTATAGCAAGTCAACATCGATTAGTTATTCTCTGCCAATTAGTGGGAGGTGAAAAAAGTGTGACTCAATTAATTGAAGCAACATCGTTACCACAAACTTCAATGTCACAGCATCTTTCAAAGTTGAAGGAAGAAAATATTGTCACATTTAGACGTGATCATCGTACTCTTTATTATTCAATAAAAAATGAAGCAATTTTAAAAATAATGGATGTTCTTTATCATGAATTTTGTTGAGACATTAATATAAGGAATTAAAATGAAAACCTCTTTTATAATTAAAAATAAATTAATTATCGCAGGATTTATAGTTAGCGCCATTGGAATTACTGGAATTGCGTTGGCTAAGACGACAATTATGGATCACAGCGCTATGAACCACAACAAAATGATGCATAACACCAAGACTAATAATAAAGGTAATAACCATAAACACGACGAAGTAAATATGCCTGGTTTACAGGGCAAAGATACAACCGACCAAGAAGTTAACGACCTAAAGGAAATATTTCGTTCTCACAAAGGGATTATACGTGTTGTTTCTAATTTAGAAAATGGCATTGTTACAACAACAGAAGCTGAAAACGAAACTTTAAAGGAAACTATCGTTTCCCACGTAACTATGATGGTTACCAGGCTTCAAGAGGGTAAAAATCCAGAAGTAATGATTCAATCACCAACTTTGGATGCATTGTTTGATGTTTATGAAGAAATAGACACAGAAATTGAACTTACTGACATGGGTATAAAAGTAATTCAAACATCTACCAACCTAGAGGTTATCAAGTTGCTTCAAAAACACGCTGCTGAGGTAAGTGATATGTCTAAAAGAGGGATGGTAGCAGTACATGAAAGAATGATGAAAAAAAATTAGTAAGGAAGTTTTTAATAGACTTTAATAAAAAGAAAATTTGTATACTAAATTGTAGACTGAAAACCTGTTAGACTTTAAAATATAACTATAACAGATGATTAAATGGGATTGCAAATAAGATTACTGCACCCTTTTCCTAATCAAGATTGATCTTTGGTCAAGGGGTGGTCTGCCTTAAATTAACCTTTTTATTTACAAATTTAGAACTAAATTTTCCATATACTAATTAATATAAAAGAAAAAAAAATTCATTTATAAACCTCCTTAAGGCATTAGCTATTCATAGAGCTAATGCCTTAAAATAATTTTAATAATATACAAAATCATGAAAAATTTGGAATAACGCTTGGTATAGAAAGTTCCATCGACCATGGTCCAGGGTTCAAGGATGGGTTGGTGGAGTTGGTGTTTGGTTGTTTTGTTTGTTTCTATTAACAGTTATTATTCAGGAATTTTTAAACTTGTTTCATCAGCTTTAGGCCTATGATCTGACAACATCTTACCATTTACTAAAAAATATATTTGTTCGGCAATATCAGTTACATAATCAGCAACACGCTCAATGTTTTTAGCTATAAAAAGTAAATGAGTTCCAATAGGAGCTAATTTTTTATTTCTCTGCATTGAAGATATAATTTCTAAATAATATTCTGTATGCATTTTATCAATTTTAAAGTCAGAATTTCTAACTTTAATTGCTAGTTTATCGTCTTCATTTGTGTATGATTCCAAAACATCTTCAAACATTTGTTGAGTTTTTTGTCCCATTTTGCCAATATTAACGCCTGGCAAATCTGTATAATTTAACTCTATTAGAACTTTTGTTCTATTAGAAATATTTCTAGAATAATCTCCAATTCTCTCTAAAATTGTTGATATTTTCAAAGCAACAATAACTCTCCTTAAATCAATAGCTCGTGGAGATCTTAAAGCTATAATTTCAAAACCACTTTTTTGAATTTTATCATCTAATTCGTCTAGTTTTTCGTCAAAAGCAATTACTTTATCAATTTCTTTTAAATTTTGTGTTCCAAAATTATTAATACATTTTTCAAATTGATCTAAACCTAACGTACCTAATTTAAGTAAGTTATTATTTATTTTATTTAAATCATTATCAAATGATGAATCTATATGTTTATGTTCCATTACTAACTCCTAACCTATTTTACCTGAAATATATGCTTCTGTTTGATTGTGCTGAGGCCTGGTGAATATGTCTTTAGTTTTACCAACTTCAATTAGTTTGCCTAAGTGAAAATATGCTGTTCTTTTGGATACTCTAGCCGCTTGTTGCATAGAATGAGTAACAATAACTATAGAATAATCATTACCTAATTCATGAATAAGTTCTTCTATTTTAGCTGTAGCAATAGGATCAAGTGCTGAACAAGGTTCATCCATAAGAATTACTTCAGGGCTTACAGCTATTGCCCTTGCTATACAAAGTCTTTGTTGTTGACCTCCTGACAAACCTGTTCCCGGGCTAATCAACCTATCACTTACTTCGTTCCATAATCCTGCTCTTTTTAAAGACATTTCAACAATATTATCCAGATGGGATTTATTATCAGCTAATCCATGTATTCTAGGGCCATATGCAACATTATCAAAAATAGATTTTGGAAATGGATTTGGTTTTTGAAAAACCATACCTATTCTTGCTCTCAACGGAACAACATCTACATTTTTATCATAAATATTTTCTTCATCAAGAGTAATACGTCCTTCAACACGGCAAATATCTATAGTATCATTCATTCGGTTAAAACATCTTAGGAAAGTTGATTTACCACATCCTGATGGACCAATAAATGATATAACTTCTTTATTACCTATATCTATAGTAACTTCATCTATTGCTTTTTTTTCAGCATAAAAAACGTTAACATTTCTAGCCTTTATTCTAGCATCCTTTACAAAAACGTCCCCTACTGTTTTAATTGATTTAGTTAAATCATCATTTTTTAAATTCATTTATTGTAACCCTTTTACCAACGTCGTTCTAATTTTTTTCTTAAATAAATTGCAAATGCATTCATTGAAATTAAAAAAGTTAATAGAACCATTATTGCAGCACTTGTTTTTTGAACAAACATTCTTTCAGCAAAATCAGCCCACATAAATATTTGAACTGGAAGGACGGTTCCGGGATCAACAACACTATTGGGAACATCTACTATAAAAGCAACCATACCAATCATTAACAAAGGCGCTGTTTCACCCAAGGCTTGAGCCATGCCAATAATAGTACCTGTCAACATACCTGGCATAGCTAAAGGAATGACATGATGAAAAATAGTTTGAAGTTTTGATGCTCCTATTCCCAAAGCAGCATCTCTAACGCTAGGAGGAACGGCTCTAATTGCGGCTCTTGAAGAGATAATGATTGTAGGTAATGTCATCAAAGCTAAAACCATGCCTCCAACTAAAGGAATAGATCTTGGCATTCCAAAAATACCAATAAATATTGCTAAACCCATTATACCAAAAACTACAGAAGGAACCGCTGCTAAATTATTAATATTAACTTCAATAAATTCAGTAATTTTATTTTTTTGGGCAATTTCTTCAAGATATATTGCTGTTGCAACACCGAGAGGAAAAGCAATCAACAAACATACAAATAAAGTAAGAATTGATCCAACAAACGCACCTTTAATACCTGCCATCTCAGGATTACCTGATGCACTGCCACTTAATATATAATCGCTGAAATCATAACTAATTCTTCCTTCAGCATTAAGTTTATCAATAAACTTAATTACATTATCATTAACTCTCCGTTCATTTTCAGGAGTTTCTCTTTTTATATAACCTCTTAAAAAGCTATCTATATCATCGTCTAAAGCAAATTTTACTTTTGTAATTGTTCCAAATAAGTTGGGGTTTTGTTTAACCATTTTAGCAATTCTGACATCTTTTCCAGAAGAAATTATTTTTTTTGCTTCTTTTTTTTCTTTTCTACCCTTTGGTTCAATTAAAATAAATAAAGCTTCATTAACTATTTTACTCGCATCTCCACTAAATAAAGAATTGTCTGATAAATCACCTTTAGGATCAATTCTTTCTTTATCAAAATTAACATCAAGAGTTACATAATATTGAAAAAAACCAGGAGTACCTTTTTCAAAAATAGTATAAAATAAAAAAAGCAAAAAACATGTAGCTAAACCAATAGCAAATCTACCGTATAATTTAAGTCTACTATCTTTTGCTCGACGTTTTTTTATAGATTTTTTTACAATAGCTGTTGCATCAGCGGGTTTTAAAAAATTTTTACTCATATTGTTCTCTATATTTCTTTACAACGTTTAAAGCAAAAAAGTTTAATCCTAAAGTGATAATAATTAAAGTTAAAGCTAGAGCAAATGCAGATAAAGTTTTTGCTGACTCAAATTCTTGATCACCAACTAAAATGGTTACTATTTGAGCTGTAACAGTAGTTACTGCTTCAAGAGGATTTCCTGTTAAATTTGCAGCTAAACCAGCTGCCATTACAACTATCATAGTTTCTCCAATTGCTCTTGAAACGGCTAAAATTATACTTGCAACAACACCTGGTAAAGCAGCTGGAATAACTATTTGAAGGATTGTTTCACTTTTAGTAGATCCTAATCCATAACCTGCATCTCTTAAAGATTGAGGAACAGCATTAATAACATCATCTGATAAAGATGAAATAAACGGTATTATCATAACGCCCATTACTAATCCAGCAGCCATAGCTGACTCAGAAGCAATATCTAAACCAATAAGTGAACCTGAATTTCTAAGAAAAGGGGCTACAGTTAAAGCAGCAAAAAAGCCATAAACAACAGTAGGAACTCCTGCTAAAATTTCTAATAAAGGTTTAAAGAATGCTCTTTCTTTTTTTGAAGCGTATTCAGACAAATAAACTGCACTATATAATCCTATGGGCACAGAGACACATAAAGCAATAAATGAAATCAAAAAAGTGCCAGCAAATAGAGGCAATGAACCGTATTGTGACAATCCTTCCTGACCTGAACCTGCTCTTTCAGCGCCCTCAAATTGAGGATTCCATACAGTTCCAAATAAAAATTCATCAATAGGAATAAGAGCAAAAAATCTAATAGATTCAAAAGCAACAGAAAATATAATGCCAACAGTTGTTAAAATTGCAATAATGGAACTAATTGCAAGAAGAGATATTACAATTTTTTCAACAGCATTTCGTGATCTAAAGTTATGATTAATTTTTGAGTGTCCCAAATACCCAGATATTAATGATGTAACTATGCATAAAATTGAAGTGATAATATGAGATTTTATAATCCATGATTTCCATATATTAGCTGCATTAGTTACCCATGCAGGTGGAGTTCCAAATATTAGTCCATCAACAGAATTATTTATTTGTGCTAAAGCAATAGTAAAATTAAAATCTTTAGAATTAATTATATCAGTGGGAATATAGCTTTTAATCATATTAGCAAACAAAATATCATCCCCTATTGTTACAATAAAATAAACACCTAAAGAAGGTAATAGAGAATAAAGTAAGGCAAAAAAACCATAATAATGTTTTAAGGAATGTAATTTATTATTTTGTAAATTTAATTTTTTAGCCTTATTTACACCAAAAAAATAAAATAAAAGGGAGACTAAAATAATACCAAGTAAAAGGTAAAGATTAAACAATTATGTAATTCCCTATTAAAAGAAATAATGGCTAATGTAAAACATTAGCCATTATTATATTAATTATACTATTTAAGATCAGCCGTAGTTAAAAGAGGCAAATTTGACATTGCAGCTTTATACTTAGCTCTTTCAGTTTTAGGCATAGGTATCATTCCAGCGTCTGATAAAACTCCATCATTACCCCAATGCTTTGTCCATTCTGCCATATACTCTTTAATTCCAGGAACAACACCAATATGCTGATGCTTCACATAATAATATAGTGCTCTGGATACTGAGTAATTATTTCCAGCAATATTCTCAAATGTAGGGGCTGTATTACTAATAACAGCGCCCTGCAAAGTATCTGAGTTTTGATCTAAATATGAAAACCCAAAAATACCATATGCACCAGTGTCTTCATTTAATTTTTGTACAATCAAATTATCTTGCTCACCAGCTTCAACAAACACACCATCAGTTCTCATGGCACGGCATTTTTTTCCACTTTTGTCACCTCTTGCAGCCGAAGCTTTTTTAGCAATAGGATCTTTTGCACAATAACCTTTTTGGTTTACCATTTCCGCATAACTTGCTCTTGTTCCCGAAGTTGTTGGAGGACCATAAACTCTTATTTCAATATCAGGGAGGGAAGAGTTAATTTCACTCCATTTTGTATATGGATTTTTTACCCACTTACCATTAACAGGAACTTCTGCAGTTAAAGCTTTTCCCAGATCAGATTTAGAAATTTTTAGAAGAGTACCTTTTTTGGAATTAGCAACAACAATTCCATCATATCCAACTTTTATTTCTGTTAATTTAACACCATTTTTATCGCAATAAGCAAGTTCTTTAGGCTTCATTCTGGAGGATGCATTTCCAATATCAATAAATTTTGTACCTACTCCGTCGCACACACTTTTTTTACCAACAGATGAACCACCAGATTCAACAACAGGTGTTTTAAAATTAGGATTCTTACCTAATTGTTCAGCAATTATTCTTGCAAAAGGAAGAACAGTAGAAGAACCAGCTAAGCTAAGATTATCTCTAGCTTGAGCAATATTAGATATAATTAAACCAGCAAAGACACTAGCTATAATCATTTTTTTTTGCATTTAAAGCTCCGTTATAAAGGTTATGCTTCTTAATTGAAGCAAGCACCGTATCAACAATTAATATTACGTTAATATTTCATAAATATTACAAAATTATTAAAAGTTTAATTAAAATGAAGTTATGCTCAATACATGATAAATTGATCTAATAAGAGTGATAGAAAATGGAGGCCATGTGTCAAGGATAATGCAACGTTTAATCATGATCCACTGACCATGGACTTTAGTTTCAAGTAACCACACTGCTGATAAGTGTATTAATTTGTGGTATAATAAAACCTCATGATAGGTAATATTCACAAGATAACAAAAAGAAACCTTTTAAAAGGTATACCCTGGCGTTTTGGACCTAATTGGCCAGGTCAAAGATGTGAAGCAAAAACTAGAAAAGGCACACCATGTCAAAGACCCGCTAAATTACCTGTAGGTCGATGTAGACTTCATGGTGGGGCTAGCACAGGACCAAGGACCAAGGACGGCCTTAAACGCCTCGTCGAATCTAAAATTAAGCATGGAAGATTTACAAAAGCTGAGCGTGAAAAGGCCAAACAAATAGCTGAGAAAAGACGCAAGATACAAAATGAACTCAAGGAGTTAGAATCCTGGTTCGTTGACTACGGGCATTTGGAGAAGAACTGGCGCAAAGATTGGGGCAAACTCTAAGAGAGTGAAAACACTATATCTTGTTACCTACCGAGAACAATAATCTTAAACTAAGAAAAGCCCTACTATAAAGACGTCAAAGCCTATGTAAGGAGCTGTGGAACGCAAATAAAGAACTGCGGTTTGCGAACGATGCTATTTAACCTCCGCGCAATAGGTCATTCCCAAATATGGTGTTGTGTCCCAATTGTCCCAGTACGATATTGCAACTGGGACAGCTAATATCCCATATAAATCATATAGTTAAGTTGAAGTGTCCCACTGTCCCAATATTATTATATACCTCTTATAAAGTTGTTATGTATTGATAAGTAAAAAAGATGAATATTTTTTTGGGGGGCCTATTATATACTGGGACAAACGGGACAGTGGGACATCAGAATGGTAAGTTGTCTTCAAGAGGTTCATCATCCTCGGACGGCTCTCTCTCAATTTCTTCAATATCCATTAAGAGACTAACTTGAATGCATGTAACATTTTCGCGCCGTCCCTCTACACTCACTTTTTTTGTGTATCGGCCCTCACCTTCTTTTGCTAACATTCCAGCCTCGAAGAGAGCCTTTTTTATTGCGAGTTCAGAACTACCCAAATGATTTCCAAGGCGTGTAGACAATGTTTTGATCACACTCAAAGCCGCTTTCATATCAAGATATATTTCCTTTCCAACAATCCAACCAATTTTTGCGCCTTGCCCATAAGTTGCTTCATTGTCTGGCGTACCAGTTGTTTTCCATCCCCAAGTACTGGGAGCAGCAGGGCATGCACCATATTTATTCGCTAAATGAGCAGCACCCATAGCGATAGAGGAGCGAAGATATTCTATAAAGCGATCTGCTTCTGAGGCTTCTTGATCAACGCTCATTTGGAATTCTGCGACTTTGGTCGCCGCATTCAAGGTGGCCGCCTTGAACTTCTGTATTTCTTCATCTGAAATATCACCGCGTTCCTTGCCAAATTGCAGTAAAAGCCAAATACCGGAGGTTAATGAGGCCAGATTATCTCGCATTCTTGTATGGCCAGAAGTGGGGAGCTCTTTAATACAATCGTCGTGAGCTGCAGTTATAAGGCTTTTGATTTTATTGTGATCAGCCTGATCAGCGCTCCAACTTAAAAAATTTGACATTAATTGGGCCAGACTTTCCTGTTTTGCTAATTCCTGAAGAGCCGTGAGTGTATCAGTGTTTGTGGCTCCTTTTTTGATACTTAAAATCACACAACGCGCTTGTAGGGAGTGCCCATTGGGAATGTCTTCGCCTGTTGCCAAAATCAATCCTCTCGGAATGTAGGCTCCTCTAACTTCCGTTGTAGATGTTAACCGGTCTCGCCCAGATTGATTTCCTTGCGCGCGAAAAACACGTTCCGCGTCTTTGTGTGATCGAGAAACCTCAGAAGGTGTACCACGGGCTACAAAGTCATCAATCGTGAACACCGCATCTTTGCAAAGGAACGCTTTTTTTTCTATTGCATTACCGGTTGAACTCCAGTTTTCAGGAAGATGTGATCCGTTAAACTCTTTTCCATAAAATGCCTGTATGCAACCAGAAATAGCTGTTTTGAAGGTTCCCGTTGTGCCTTGCAGAAAGACGCTTACAGTGCATTTTTTAAACTCTGAAAGAGTGGCGCGAAAGGCCGCACCAACGAGGAGCAAGCCAGTTCCATCATCTACGAGTTTAAAAAAGTGTTGTAGGATTTCTAAAAGCTTTTCGGCACCATTCTCATTAGGAGCAGGCAAGTCATAGTCCGAAAGTGATCCCTGTAATTCAGTTTCAATTTCTTCATTAAGGCCAGCGGCGCTTATGCCACCACGGTTGGTGAGGTAGCAAAACTTACCGTTTTTATCTATCCATCCAGTGTGGATAAAAACAGTCCGTTCTATCGGATTTGATCTTTCTTTAATTGAGGCAACTACATGTGCTTTATACATTGAGCCCACTGTAACCTGCGCTTTTGCACCCCAATTAGTTGGTAACCATTCTAATTTATCAAATGCATTTGCCTCTACATCAAACTTACTTAGTGGCGTTCCATTGTGAAGAACGCCCTCAACTGTAAATATTTTGGAGTTGTCGATCCCATTTGTGAGTGTGGTTTCGTAAATAATCTCGGCATGGAAATTAGTGAGTCTGATTTCTTTTGGTCCAGAACGTGAAACTTTCATTAAATAGATTTGGTTGTGATGGCCTATGTACGAACTTTGTTGCAGGATTTCTCCAGATATTGCGAAGCCTTTCTGCCTTGCGCTATCAACCATGGGACGAACATCTTTTAACGTTTGTTCAATAGTATAACCGGGCAGTGTCAATCTTCCTGCAAGCACATCAATTTCCTCGTCGGTGTTCCCTTTTGCGACCCAACTGGCCACTAATTTTAGCGTGTTGTCGTGCCAGTTTTCTCCGTTTAAGGCCGCTTCAGAAGTGGCAACGCGGTCGAGCGTCTTAAAAGGTTCAGCTGATTTATTTAATGGCAACTGCAGCGGTTCTAGAATATCATCCCAATCTTCAATTCGTTTTAATGACATCCGTTTAC
>Ga0307986_10002071_pt1 | contig 14408 bp, 15 predicted proteins | sample EllFjometageno82_FD_203170 | JGI IMG/M metagenome (GOLD analysis project Ga0307986, IMG submission 203170) | Marine microbial communities from Ellis Fjord, Antarctic Ocean - #82 | ecosystem: Environmental > Aquatic > Marine > Unclassified | place: Southern Ocean | collected 2014-10-09
TTGCTAGTTTAGCCAAAAAAGGTTGATTGACAAAATAATGAGTAAGTTTATAACCCCAACTATCAAATGACAAAAAGAATAAGTTCTAAACACAAAATAGACAGAAGGTTAAAAATCAACCTATGGGGCAGACCTAAGAGTCCTTTTAATAAAAGAGATTATGGACCTGGACAACATGGCCAAGGTAGAAAAGGTAAGCCTTCTGATTATGGTATTCAACTTCAAGCTAAACAAAAATTAAAAGGTTATTACGGTAATATTAATGAAAGACAGTTTAGAAATATTTACAAAAAAGCCGCTATGCAAAAAGGTGATACAGGGGAGAATTTAGTTGGATTACTTGAGAGAAGACTCGATTCAGTTGTATATAGAGCAAGATTTTCAACAACAGTATTTTCAGCTAGACAGCTTATTAACCATGGCCATGTGAAAGTTAATGGTAAAAAAGTTAATATTGCTAGCTACATGGTTAGTGAAGAAGATACTATTGAAATTAGAGATAAATCCAAACAATTAGCGTTTATTGATATTGCTTTAGCCAATAAGGAAAGAGAAACTCCAGAATATATTCTTATGGATGAAAAAAACAAAAAAGTTACTTTTGTAAGAATACCAAAGTTTGAAGAAGTTCCTTATCCAGTTGTGATGGAACCCAATCTAGTAATTGAATATTATTCAAGATAATTAATATTTTTTTTATTAATTATATTTTTTTAATTCAAAAACCCCAATAAAATCAAGACATAATCCTGCATGAATTTAGCATAATAATATTATATTATTAAAATTATGAAAATATTTTTATCAATGTTTAAATGCAACTTGCAAGATTTTTAAATAAATTATTCCAAAAAGATGGTTTTATATTAGTAGATGCTTATTCAAAAAAACACATCATAGGTTCACCAAAAAATAAAGAGCCAATTATAATTAAGATTTTAGATAAGAAGCTTCATTATAAATTGTTATTTCGACCAGATTTATATTTTGGGGAAGCATATTCAGACGGAAGTATAATAATTGAGAATGGGAGTCTGAGTGATTTTTTGGACATAGCGCTCATGAGTCTTGGAAGACGAGAATTTAATTTTTTTAGTAAATTAATAAATAAACTTAATGGTTCTTATAGATATTTGACTAATTTTAATTTTATAAAAAAATCTAAAATGAATATAGCGCATCATTATGATCTTTCAGATAATTTGTATAGTTTATTTTTAGATCCCAAAAAACAATATTCATGTGGATATTTTGAAAATGAAAATGATACTTTGGAAGTCGCACAAAACAATAAGATACAACATATTTTAAAAAAATTAAACATACAACCCAATCAAAAAGTTCTTGATATTGGATGTGGATGGGGAGGGTTAGCTATTGATATTGCCAAAAGTACTGGTTGTGAAGTTACAGGAATAACTCTATCTGAAAATCAATTTAATTATTGTATAAAAAAAGCCAAAGAACTGAATTTAGAAAATCAAGTTACATTTAAACTTATAGACTACCGTCAATTAGATGAAAAATTTGATCGAATTGTAAGTGTTGGTATGTTTGAACATATAGGCAGAAAATTTTATACAAAGTTTTTTAAGCAGATTGATAAGTTACTTAGTGATGAGGGTGTTTCCTTGATTCACACCATTGGTTCAGTTAATGCTCCTAGAGAGCCACATCCCTGGATAACTAAATATATTTTTCCTGGAGGTTATACTCCCAGTTTGAGCGAAGTAGTAAAACCAATAGAGAAAGCAAATTTAATTATATCTGATATTGAGGTACTTAAGTTACATTACTCACATACTTTGAGGCACTGGAAGTTAAACTGTATAAAAAATAAAGAACAAATTATCAAAATGTTTGACGTAAGGTTTTTTAGAATGTGGGAGTTTTATTTAGCAAGTTGTGAAAGTGCTTTTAAATGGGGTGATCAAGTTGTATATCAATTTCAATTAACAAAAAATTATACATCAACACCAACTACAAGAAATTATATTTATAGTTAATAAATATTTATTTTTTAAAATTAATTCCTTTATCTTCAAGAATTTTTTTAAGTTCACCATTTTCGTACATCTCTTTAACGATGTCACATCCACCTATAAATTCTCCCTTAATATATACTTGAGGAATAGTAGGCCAATCACTAAACACTTTTATACCTTCTCTTAAAGACTGATTTTCAAGAACATTGATTCCTCTATAGTCAACTTCTAAAATTTTTAACATATTTGAAATAGCCATAGAAAATCCACATTGTGGAGCATCAGGAGTTCCCTTCATAAATAGGCAAACTTCATTATTTTTAATTTCGTTACTAATTAAATCTTTAGTTTGTTGGTCCATTATTGTTCCTTTGTTTTAATTGCTAAAGCGTGCAGCTCATTTCCCATTTTTCCTTTTAGAGAGTTATACACTATTTTATGTTGTTCAATTTTACTTTTTCCAGAAAATTTGCTTGATGTCACTGTTGCAGAGTAGTGATTCCCATCACCTGCCAAATCTTGAATTTCTATTACTGCATCAGGTAAAGCTTCCTTAATAAGTGCTTCAATTTCTTTTAAATCCATTGCCATTTATTTGTTCATATAGTTAGTTAACCAAGTTGTATGTGATTTAATTAAATCGTCAATTGATACTTTTGACTTATCGTCGATGATCAAATTATCATCACTTACAGTTCCAAGTTCATCAAAGTGAACAGAGTTTTCTGAAAGTATTTGAGCCACATCTTGAAGGCTATCTTTATTAATCTCTATTATATATCTGCCTTGATCTTCTCCAAATAAATATTCAAATTGATTAATCAAATAATTAGATTTTTTAAGAGTTGCACCTTTTTTTCCTTTAATACACATTTTAGATAATGCAGTAATAATACCACCCATAGATACATCATGAGCAGCTTTAATAAATTTACTATCTATAAGTTTTAGGATCGTTTCACCATTATTTTTTTCATTAAATAAATTAATTTCAGGAGGAGGGCCATTTTTTTCATTTAAGACATCCCTAGAAAATATGCTTTGATCTAAATGTCCTTCTGTTTTTCCTATCACTAAAAGGATATTTTCTGTCTCTTTAAGATCCATTGTAACCATATTTTTATAGTTTAAAATTAGTCCTACACCACCTATTGTTGGTGTGGGTTTAATTCCAATATCTTTTGTTTGATTGTAAAATGATACATTACCAGAAACTACTGGGAAATCTAAATATAAACTAGCTTCACCCAAGCCCTGAACACATTCCACAAACTCACCCATATTTTCTTGATTTTCAGGGCTACCAAAATTCAAACAGTTAGTGATAGCAATTGGTTTTGCACCGACAGAAATTAAATTTCTCCAACTTTCACAAACAATTTGTTTCCCACCACTTAAAGGATGAGCCCAACAATAAACCGCTGAAGAATCTACAGAAGCTGCAACAGCTTTAGATGTACCATGAATTCTAACAACACCTGCATCTCCTCCAGGTTTTTGAATAGTATCACCCATAACTGTATGATCATATTGTTGCCAAATCCATTCTTTACTACATACATTGGGGTTAGATAAAACTTTATTTAAAACATTTATTATCTTTAAATTTTTAAATTGTTCTTTTTTATTTTTTAATTTTTTTGGAAGTTTAGATTTTTTCCATTTTCGCTCATACATTGGTGAGTTTTCAACCAATATATTAATTGGTATATCTGCAACTTTTGCTTTATCAAAATAAAGTTCAATTTTTTTACTTTTTGTTGTTTTACCTATGACTGCAAAATCTAAGTTCCATTTATCAAATATTTTTTTTGCCAAATCTTCTTTTCCACTCTCTAAAACTATAAGCATTCTTTCTTGGCTTTCAGAAAGCATGATTTCATAGGGAGTCATCTTTGATTCTCTACAAGGAACCATGTTCAAATTAATTTCTATGCCGAGGTTTCCTTTAGAAGCCATTTCAATACTAGATGAGGTTAAGCCAGCCGCACCCATATCTTGAATGGCTATAATTGAATCTCCAGCCATTAACTCTAAACAAGCCTCTAATAAAAGTTTTTCTGTAAAAGGATCACCAACTTGAACGGTTGGTTTTTTTTCTTCAATTTTATCATCAAAAGAGGCGGAAGCCATGCTAGCCCCATGTATTCCGTCTCTACCAGTTTTAGAACCCACATATATAACAGGCTTTCCTAAACCAGCAGCTTTTGAGTAAAATATTTTATCTTTTTTAACTAGCCCTAATGTCATGGCATTAACTAAAATATTACCATTATAGGACTCGTCGAAACTAGTTTGACCTGCAATTGTTGGAACTCCCATACAATTACCGTAACCACCGATTCCACGCACCACTCCACGAAGTAAATTTTTAGTTTTTTTATTCTGAGGTGAGCCAAAGTGAATTGAGTTAAGATTTGCAATAGGTCTTGCACCCATAGTAAAAATATCCCTCATAATTCCACCAACACCAGTTGCAGCACCTTGATAAGGTTCAATAAATGATGGATGATTATGACTTTCTATCTTAAAAACTATTGCATCTTCATCACCTATATCAATAACTCCAGCATTTTCACCTGGACCCTGAATTACATTCTTTCCTTTTGTAGGTAAATTTTTAAGATGAAATCTTGATGATTTATAAGAACAATGTTCATTCCACATTGCAGAAAAAATACCAAGTTCAGTAATATTTGGAACTCTTTCAAGTAAGTCACATATTTTTTTATATTCATTTTTTTTTAACCCGTGATCAATTGCAATTTGTTCGTTAACAACCATTATCTTAAATTATTAATTAAGTTTTCAAAAAATATTGATCCATCTTCACCAGATAGAGCAGGGTCAATCATTCTTTCAGGATGAGGCATCATCCCTAAAATATTTTTTTCTTTATTAAAAATACCAGCAATATTGTTAATAGAGCCATTAGGATTATTTTCTTTGTTAACATTTCCAGATTTATCTGAATAAAATAAAGCTATTTGATTATTATCATTAATTTCTTCAATTTGTTCTTTTGAGCAAAAGTAATTACCTTCATTGTGCGCAATGTGTAATTCAAGGGTATTTTTTTTTATATCTTTAAAAAATGAATTATCTTTATTGTTAACTTTTACAAAAATATTTTTACAGATAAATTCTAGGTATTTATTTCTAAGAAGCACACCTGGAAGTAAACCCGCTTCTACTAAAATTTGAAAACCATTGCAAATACCCATAACTTTACCACCACCTTTCGCAAAGTTGTATACAGATTTCATGATTTTGGATTTTGAGGCCATACTTCCACACCTAAGGTAGTCTCCATAAGAAAAACCACCAGGTAAAACCACAAAGTCACTTTTTGGTAACTCCAGATCATCATGCCAAACCATTTTGTTTTTAAAACCAAATTTCTTCAAAGCAACATCCATATCTCTATCACAGTTGGATCCAGGGAAAGTTATTACAGATGAATTCATTATTTATTATTGTGATTCAATAATTTGATAATTTTCTATTACTAGGTTAGATAGAAGTTTTTTGCACATTTCTTCCACTTTTTCTTCAGCTTTATTTTTGTCATTTTCTTTAGTATCAATTTCAAAATATTTTCCTTGTCTTACTTCATTAATATCGTCAAACCCCATTCCAATTAATGTTTGATGTATAACCTTACCTTGTGGGTCTAGCACGTCTTTTTTAAGTGTAATAATTACTGATATTTTCATATTTATTTTCTTTTTTTTACAGATCTTAGTTTTGTAACATTGACTGCGCTTACGTTAGATTGCTCATGTAGAATTCCCAACCTCTTTGCAACCTCTGTGTAAGCTGGTATTAGATTACCTAAATCTTTCCTAAATCTATCTTTATCAAGTTTTTTGTCAGTAACCGAATCCCATAACCTACAAGTATCAGGACTTATTTCATCAGCTAAAATAACATCTGATTTTCCATTTATTTTTATTCTTCCAAACTCCAATTTAAAATCTATTAATTTAATTCCAACACCTCTAAACATTCCAATCATAAAGTCATTAATTCTTAAAATCATTTTTTTAACTTTTTCCAGTTCATGTTTTGAAGCCCAGTTAAAAGCTAATATATGTTCTTCTGCAATTAATGGATCTCCTAATTTATCATCTTTTAAACAATACTCTAGTAGTGGTTCTTTTAAAACAGTACCATCTTCAATTCCAAGTCTTTTTGTAATAGAGCCTGTTGCAACATTTCTTATAATGAATTCGATCGGAATAATTTCAACAAGTTTAATAATTTGCTCTCTCATATTAAGTCTTCTTACTAAATGATTTTTTATTCCAATTTGCGCCAAGTTTATAAGTATATGCTCTGATATTCTATTGTTTAAAACTCCCTTACCTTCAATTTTAGATTTTTTTAAATTATTAAAAGCAGTAGCGTCATCCTTAAAATATTGAATAACTAAATTTTTATCTGTTGTTGCATAAATAATTTTTGCTTTACCCTCATATAATTTTTTACCCTTTTTCATTATTTAAAAACTCTTTTAAAGATTAAATCTACATTTTTAAAGTGAGATGAATAATTAAATATTACTTTTAGTTTTTTTAGAGTAATTTTAGTCATAATAAATTTATCTTTTTTTATAACATCAAATAAATCTAAATTTTCAGCAAAGCATTTTTTGGCATAATTTTGAACTATTTTATAAGATTGTTCTCTACTTAAACCTGACTTCGTAAGTTCAAGCATAATTTCTTGTGAAAAGATTAAACCTTTTGTTAAGTTTAAATTTTCAATCATTTTTTTTGGGTACACAATCATTTTATCTAAAATATTTCCAAGCCTTACTAACGCAAAGTCCAAGGTTATATTTGCATCTGGTCCAATATTTCTCTCAACACTCGAGTGTGAAATATCTCTTTCATGCCACAATGCAATATTCTCTAAAGCAGGGACTACGGCACTTCTAACCATTCTTGCAAGACCAGTTAAATTTTCACTTAAGATTGGGTTTTTTTTATGGGGCATTGCTGAAGAACCTTTCTGATCTTTTGAAAAATATTCTTGTAGTTCATACACTTCTGTTCTTTGTAAATGTCTAATCTCTATAGCAGCTCTCTCAACAGAACCTGCAATTATTCCAAGAATAGAAAAATAAAATGCATGTCGATCTCTTGGTATTACCTGGGTGGAGATTGGTTCAATTTTTAAGCCAAGTTTTTTAGCAACATACTCTTCAACCTTAGGGCTGATATTAGCAAATGTTCCAACTGCACCTGAAATTGCACACGTTGAAATTTCATCAATCGCAGCGACTAATCTTTTTCTATTTCTTATAAATTCCTCATAAAATGATGCTAGCTTTAAGCCAAAAGTAATAGGTTCTGCGTGTATTCCATGACTTCTTCCCATACATGGAGTGTACTTATATTTTTTAGACTGTTTTTTTAATACTTTTAAGATCTGATCAATGTCATTCAATAAAACTTTACCTGATTGAACTAATTGAATATTAAAGCTTGTATCCAAGACATCCGAAGATGTCATTCCTTGGTGAAGATATCTCGCTTTAATTCCAGCTTTTTCTGTAACAGATGTTAAAAAAGCTATCACATCATGTTTAACTTTAGATTCTATTTGGTGAATTCTTTTAACATTAATCTTAGTTTTTTTTCTAACAAGAGAGGCTACACCTTTTGGGATTTGGCCCATTTTTTCCATTGCTTCAGCTGCAGCAACCTCAACATCAAGCCAAATTTGATATTTATTTTCTTCTGACCATATGTCTGTGAGCTGTTTTCTAGAATATCTTTCAATCATTAGTTATAAGTAAGGAGGCTTAGAATAACCTTTAACAGATTCTGTAAAGATTTCATAACCATTTTCAGTAATACCTAGTGTATGCTCAAATTGTGCTGATAAAGATTTATCCTTTGTAACAGCCGTCCATCCATCTTTAAGCATTTTTACATCCCAGTCACCCACGTTTATCATAGGCTCGATTGTAAAAGTCATACCTGGCCTCAGCTCCATACCACTATTTTTTCTACCATAATGTAAAATATTTGGAGGCTCATGAAATATTGTGCTAATTCCGTGTCCACAAAAATCCCTAACAACTGAATAGCCTTTTTTTTCTACAAAAGATTGAATTTCAAATCCAATATCACCAAGCCTTAACCCTGGTTTTAATATCTTTATGGCACGCATCATAGATTCATAAGTCGCATCAATTAAATTATTAACTTTAACAGATGTCTTTCCAATACAAAACATTCTACTTGTGTCACCATAGTGTTCATTAATAATTGCTGTGACATCTATATTTAATGCATCACCTTCACTTAAAACTCTATCTGAAGGAATTCCATGACAAACAACATGATTTAATGAAGTACATAATGATTTTTTAAAACCTCTGTAATATAAGGGAGCAGAGTGCCCACCATTATCTCTGATAAATTCATAACCAAGTTTATCTATGTAGTCAGTTGTAACTCCAGGACCAATGTAATTTGTAAGCATATCAAGTGTTTTTGCTGCTAAATTACCGGCAATTCTCATTTTTTCAAATTTTTCTGTATAACTATTTTTTAACATATCTGTAACTAAATTATGACACTTAATAATTTTAAAATTTCTGATAGAATAAACTAAATTTATATCCTGATAATGAAAAAAAATGAATTAAAAATTTTAGATTGTACCCTGAGAGATGGTGGTTATTACAATAATTGGGACTTTTCAAGTGAGTTAATTGAAGACTATTTTAAGGCAATGGTAGCTGCTAAAGTTGAATATGTTGAGCTTGGTTTTAGATTTTTAAAAAAAGATATTTATTTAGGACCATGCGCATATACGACATCTTCTTTCTTAGAAACTTTAAGCATTCCAAAAAAATTAAAAATAGGGATTATGATAAATGCTAAAGATATTGTTAGTAATAATTTATCTAAAAATGAAATAGATAAAATTTTCTTCAATTTTCCAAAAAAAAATAAGATTTCCTTTGTAAGATTTGCTTGCCATCTAAATGAGGTTAAAAAAATGATACCTATATGCAATCAACTAAATAAAAAAAAGATCATTACAGCAATTAATCTTATGCAAATATCTGAAATCCCAGATAAGCAAATTGAAGATATAACTAAAGTTGCCTCAAGCTCTAAGTTGGATATATTTTATTTCGCTGATAGTTTGGGTAATTTAGAACCTAAAAATATTATAGACATTTCAAATATAATTAAAAAAAATTGGAAAAAAGATATTGGCTTTCATGCTCATGATAATATGGGTAGAGCATTAATTAATGGAGTTACAGCTTTTAACAATGGTGTAAAATGGATAGATAGTACAGTCACTGGGATGGGTAGAGGAGCAGGAAATATAAAAACTGAATTTGCATTATTACAATTTTCAAAATATTTAAAAAAAGATACTGATATTTCTTTATTACTTAAATTAATAGAAAATAAATTTGATCCAATGAAGCTAAAATATAAATGGGGCACAAACCCTTATTATTATTTGGCTGGCCAGCATAAGATTCATCCAACTTTTATTCAAAGCATGTTAACGGAATTAAAAATGGAACCTATCGAGATGCTTTCAGCAATTGATAATCTTAAAAAAGAAAAGGGAAAAAATTTTAATAGAAATCTTATCGAAGTAGGTCAAAAACTATACAAAGGAACTACAAAAGGTTCTTGGAGTCCATTTAATTTGATCAAGGGTAGAAATGTTTTAATTGTATGTCCTGGTCCAAGCTCTCTTTTGCATTCAAAAGCAATTGAAAATTTTATTATAAAGAATAAACCTTTTGTTATCGCTCTTAACGCTCAAAAACATATTGATGAAAAACTAATAAATCTACGAGTTAGCTGTCAAACCTTACGTATAATGTCTGATGTAAGTATGTTTAGAAATATTACACAACCATTAGTTTTGCCATTTGATAGACTTTCAATTCAGCAGAAGAAAAAGTTTAAAAGATTAAAAATTTTCAACTATGGACTTGAAGTTAAATCTGGAAAATTCAATTTCGGAAAAAATTCTTCAATTACACCAAATTCTTTAACTATTGTATATGCTTTATCTGTGGCTAATAGTGGAAAAGCCAAAAAAATATATGTTTCAGGACTCGATGGCTATCCGATAGAGGATCCAAGACGACGTGAAATGGATGAAAGTTTAGAAATTTATTCATCTCTAAAAAAAAAATCAGAACTAATCTCTATAACACCTTCCAGATATAAGATTAGATTATCATCAGTTTATGCGTAAGAAAAAAAATAATTTTTTATTAGTAATACCTGCAAGATATAAATCTAAAAGATTTCCAGGAAAACCACTTGCCAAAATTAATGGAGTGGCAATGTTAAAGAGAACATATATTCAGTGTAAAAAAGCAATTAATAAAAAAAATATTATCATTGCTACAGATGATTTAAAGATTCAAAAATATTGTTTAAAAAATGATATGCCAGTCTTTATGACATCTAAAAAATGTTTAACAGGTACGGATCGTGTAGTCGAAGTGGCAAAAAAAAAAATTTTTGATTTTTATGTAACCGTCCAGGGAGATGAGCCAATTTTTAATCCATTAGATATTAAAAATTTGATAAAAAGTATGTATAAAAACCAAAATTATGTGTTGACTGGTTTTTGTCCAATTAAAGAAAAAGAAATATTCGAAAGCGTAAATATTCCTAAAGTAATAATTGGATATAAAAATGAGCTTCTATATATGTCGCGAAAACCAATTCCTAATAATGGATTAAATAAAAATTTAAAACTTTTTCCACTAAGACAAGTTTGCGCTTATAGTTTTCCAAGAAAATTATTACTAAAATTTCCTAGAAAAAATAAAACTCACCTAGAGAAATTAGAAGACATAGAAATTTTAAGATTTTTAGAGTTAGGAATTCCTGTTAAAGTGGTCAAAATGTCTTCCAAATCTATAGCTGTTGATATTCCTTCAGATATCCTTAAAGTTGAAAGAACACTTTAAAATTAAATTTTATGAAATCAAAAAAAGGTATCAACGTATTATTTATATACCCAAATACTTTTGGTATGAATATGCTACCACCGGCTATAGCAATGTTTACTGCTATACTTAAAAAAGCAGGCCATCGTGTTGATATATTTGACACAACATACTACTCACTTGACCACGGAATTGATTCTGATGGAAGTAAAATGGAAAAACTTAATGTTGCACCATACTCCATGGAAGAAAAAGGTATTAGATTAAGTACTAATGATTGGAAAAAAGATCTACATAACAAAGTAAATAAATTTAAGCCCGACCTTATAGGAATTTCTTCAACAGAAGATATGTGGGAATTAGCAGTTAAAGTTTTAACTGAAATAAAAGATTATAAAATAGAAAATAAAGTTCCAGTTATAGCTGGAGGTGTATTTCCAACTTTTGCGCCGGATCTATGTCTAAAAGAGGAGTTGGTTGATATTGCTTGTGTGGGTGAGGGTGAAAATGCCCTGCTAGACCTTTGTAAAAGAATAGAAAATAAAGAGAATTACGATAATATAACTAATTGTTGGGTAAAAACTATTGGTGCGGAATACCTTAAAAATAGAAATATAATAAAGAAAAATCCTATTAGTAAACCGGTAGACATTAATGAGAATCCGATAATTGATATTTCTCAATTTGAAGAAAATAGACTTTACAGACCGATGGCAGGTAAGGTTTATAAGATGATCCCAATAGAAACCATTAGAGGGTGTCCATTCACTTGTAAGTTTTGTAATTCACCTGATCAAATGGCTTTTTATAAAGGACAAGGACATAATTTTTACAGAAAAAAAAGAATGGACTTAGTCTACAAAGAATTAAAACATTTTAAAGACAATCATAAAGTCGAGTATAATTATTTTTGGGCTGACACTTTTTTAGGTATGAGCACCAAAGAATTTGACGAATTTTGTGAAATGTATGAAGATATAAAGCTTCCTTTTTGGATGCAAACACGACCAGAAACAATAAATGATTATAATATGAAAAAATTGAAAGATGTTGGATTGCACAGAATTTCTTTTGGTGTTGAGCATGGTAATGAAGAATTTAGAGCAAGAGTTTTAGATAGAAGATGGAAGAATAAAGACATCATAGCTAAATTAAAGATTCCTAAAAAATATGATATTCAATTTAGTACAAACAATATTACTGGTTTTCCAACTGAGACTAAAAAATTGGCTTTTGATACAATTGAATTAAATAGAGAGATCGATGCAACAAACACAAGTGTTTATGCTTTCGTACCATTTCACGGAACACCGCTTAGAAGAATGTGTGAAGATTTAGGTTTAATAAAACATGAAACAATCACAAAATGTTTAACAGCAGAATCCCAACTCAATATGCCACAATACCCTCCCCATGAAATTGAAGAGATTAAAAAATGTTTCGCTATGTATGTTAAATTTCCTAAAAATAGATGGAAGGAAATAGAAAGAGCAGAAAAAAATGACGTAGAAGGAACTAAAATTTTTAATGAATTAAAAGTTGAATATCTTGAAAAATATATGCCTAATGCCAATGCAGATCCACATGGAGGGCTAGAAGATTTTGAAAAACTTAATGATCCAAATATCTGCGTGCCTGGTGGTGAGGAGTCTTTTATCGATAAAGGGATTTCATCTAATAAAGATGAAATGATTTAAAAAATTTTTTTTAATAAAAATTTTCTAGCTATTACTGTTTCAATAACTGAAGAAAAAAGTAATGTACCAATTAGAGAATACATAAAGAAGGGAATTGCTAAAGTATAGCACGCAACTAGACCCTGAAGAGTATAACCATATGAACCAAGAGACCAAACACCGAAGTTAGTTACTAAATAAAATAAACAAGCACCAATTAGCGATCCAGTAATTCTTGAAGATATTGTTCTAATAAAGTATTGAGAAAGAAAGCCAATAAACACTACACTACCCCATGTAAATAAAGCTGAGCTGTGAAACCCTACAAAAAAATCAGTAATTATAAAACTGACTAACAAAGCAGGCAAATACCTAATTCCAAAAACAGCTGGGACATAAAAGCTTAAAGCTAACAAACTCGTAAAGTTTGGAGGATGAGGTATAAAACGACTTGCGGCTAAAGCGACAAGTATTCCAAAAGATATTTTAGCATAATTCATTAATTTTATTTTTAATTAATTTAGTAATTGATTGCAAGGTTTATAATTAACTTGCTATCAATGAGGGTAAAAAGCATTTTTTACCTATCTCACAAATATTTAATTTTTTTCTAGTGAATTTTTTAAATATTTTTTATCAAGATTACAATCTTTGTAACCAAGTTTAACAATATTTAAATAACGTTTAGTCGGATAATTAAATGAAGTTTTTTTGGTCATTGTATAGGTCATTACTTTTTTACCATAATAAAAAAAATAATACTTTTTATATAAAACTGGAAAATCTTCATAAACATCTAATTTTTTTTCATCATTTTTTGTGATTTTAAATAAAGCACCCGGAACAATTGAATTTTTTTTTGGCTCTATATCGGCAGCTCTATATTTGCTTCTAAATGTTAATCTAAAATTTTTTAAATTAATTTTTCTTAAAAAAATACTTTCTTTACATCTTCTTTTCATTTGAAAATGATGGAGATTGCTTCCATAAGCAAAATAAAGCATAATTTTATCTATCCACTACTTCTATTTTTTTTTCTTTAACAAACTTCAAAATTTCAGAAGAACATAAATCGATTTTATACTTATCTTCTGATCGAATCACAATTGAAACACCTAGTTTACCTGCTTGAAAAAAAGGATAACTGCCAATCTCAACTTCTTTATTTTTATTTTGCACGTTTGTTAAAGAGCTAGCAATTTCACTTTCAACAGTTCGCAGGCTAATGGTGTGACTAAGTACGGGTTCTCCTCCTATTATCTTATTTTTCAAACCTCCCAACATTGATTTTAAAATTGAGGGAACACCTGGTAAGGAAAATACATTTTCAATATTAAAGCCTGGTGCTCCACTTGAGGGGTTTAAAATTAAATTAGCATTTTTTGGCATCCAAACCATTTTTTGTCTACCCTCGTTAAATTCTCCCTGCTTATAATAAGCTTCTAAAATTTTAAATGCTTCTTTATGAATTTCATAAGCAAGATTGAAAGCTTTTGAAATTGATTGTGCAGTTATATCATCATGTGTTGGCCCTATTCCACCAGTTGTAAAAATGTAGTCATATTTTTTCCTTAATATATTAACAGTATCAATAATAGTTCTTTCAATATCCGGAATTACCCTAACTTCTTGGAGCTTAACACCGATAGAATTTAACCATAATGCAATAGTATTTGTATTGGTATCTTGTGTTCTACCAGAAAGAATTTCATTACCTATAATTAGTATTGCGGCATTAACTTTTTTGTTTTTTGTCATTTTAAATATATAAATTAAATATGGAAT
>Ga0307986_10002072_pt1 | contig 14406 bp, 14 predicted proteins | sample EllFjometageno82_FD_203170 | JGI IMG/M metagenome (GOLD analysis project Ga0307986, IMG submission 203170) | Marine microbial communities from Ellis Fjord, Antarctic Ocean - #82 | ecosystem: Environmental > Aquatic > Marine > Unclassified | place: Southern Ocean | collected 2014-10-09
TATCTCAACATTATAAAAATGTTTTAATTACAGAGATAAAAACAAAAAAAGATTTAGCAAAAATGGCTTTAAGAAAACCTGATTTAGTATTTTCTGGAGTTAAGTACTTTTATTTTAATGAAAAAAAAATTTGGCTTAATGATTATTTAGAACTAAATGATATTTTATATATTGCATCAAGCAAATCTACTCTACTTAAAGAAAGCAACAAGAGTCGCGCTAAAAAAATAATGCAAAAATTAAATATTGCAACAGCTGATTTTTTTACAACTGAACCAAACGAACATAAAAATAAAAATTCAATTCCAATTACTTTTCCACTTTTTGTAAAACCCATAACCGGTGGTGACAGTAGAGGTATTGATGTAAATTCTATTGTTTATAATTACGAAGATTTTAAGAAAAAAGTTTTAGACATTAAACTAAATCAACATTCTCGATGCATAGTGGAAAAATATTTACCTGGGAAAGAGTATAGTGTTGGTATTTTTAAAGACAACATGGACGGAAATATTGAAGCTATGCCTATAGAAATTATTGTAAAGAAGAATATAAACGGACACCATATTCTTGATTTCGATACTAAAAAAAATGATGAAGAAAAAGTAGTTGAGGTTTTAGATAAAAAAATTTTCAAGCAATTGTGTATTATAGCTAAAAAATCATTTGTTGCTTTAGACGGTAAGTCTTTTGGAAGAATTGATATTAAAATGGACTGTCTTGGCAATCCCCATTTTATAGAAGCAAATTTAATGCCAGGTATTAGAAAGGGTTATTTTTTTAGATCTTGTTTATTGAATCTTGGAATTAATTATGAGGAAATGATTTTAAAAATTACTGCTAACGGACTTCATTAATAATTTAATTAATCTTACCGTCAAGAAACTTAAAAATAATTTTTTCCACCTTTTAAATACGCACACTTTTCACAACTTGGATCAATAGCAGGTGGCTCATCTAAGTTAAGTACTTTTTTCATCTCATATAATTTTCCCTCAATCCAAGAAGTATTTACAACGTAAGGCACAAGAGTACTTTTAAAATCTATTTTATCTTGAAATTCGTTATTAGTTTTCTCTCCATTGCACACATAAAAGTAAGATGTATCTGAAACTTTGAAGTTCATTTTCCTCAGAATATGAACATATATATCCATTTGTAATTTATAGCTTAGGTGCCATTGGCTACCCAAGTAAGAGTTTATTGTTACTGGATAGTTTGATGATTGGGCTTTATAATCTACAACAACTAATTTTTTTTCTTGCAAATCAAACCACACATCATCAATGCCACCATGTAAAATAAGATTTGTTTTTTCGTCGTGATAAGAAATTCCACCTTTTAAAGAATTTCTCCAAACATCCAAGTCTTTATGCTCATAAGGAATAAAATCTAATTTGTGTTTAAGCATCATTGGGTGTTGTTTTCTTTCTTTTCGATATTGATCGAACTCTTTTTTTAACAATTCATCCACAGCAATGTTAAGAGCCCATCCTGGCATAGAAGGCTCTTTTAAGCCAACAACACGATCTAAATAGAAACATTTTTTACAGCTTAAAAAATTACTAAATTTAGATCTACTAATTTTAAACGGTGTATTTGATTTTTTATCGTAGAACGAACTTTTTCTCACTCTAAAGGAAGCTGCTTCTTTCATTGATTATATTTTTTTTAATCTTCTGATCACTTCAGCTTTGTCCAGTGAAAGAATAACATCATATAATCCTGGACCAAATCTTGATCCAACTAATCCTATTCGTACTGGTTGACCAACACCTTTAAAATTAGTCTTATGTTTATCAATTAATGATTTTATTACAGGTTCTAAAGATTCTTTATTTAAAGACGTTAGCTTCTCATATTCGGTTATAAAATCTTTCACTATTAACTTAGCTTGATCGTCTAATAGTTTTTTATCTTCATCTCCAATTTTCATTTCATCATTTATTAAATATTGAGCATTATTAAATATGTCCTCCAAAGTTTTTGCCTTATTCTTTAAAAAGCCCATTGATTTAATAAGAGCATTTTCTTTAGAGACATCAAAAGTTTTTTTGTACTTTGCCGAGTATTCTTTAAAGTGTGCAAACAACTCTTTTTCATCTATAGTTTTAATATAAGTCTCGTTCATAGAAAGAATCCTAGACATATCTAATTTAGAGGGTGATTTTCCAACACCACTTAAATCAAATAGATCAATGCTTTCTTGCTTAGTGAAGATCTCTTTATCTTTATGAGACCAGCCCAATCTAAGTAGATAATTTCTAAGTGCATCAGGCATAATCCCTATTTTTTTGTAGTCTTCTAAAGTGGAGGCGTTATCTCTTTTTGATAATTTTTTCCCCTTATCACTATGTATTAAAGGTATGTGAGCAAAATTTGGAACTTCCCAACCCATAGCTTCGTAGATTTGTTTTTGCTTAAATGAATTAATCATGTGATCGTCACCTCTAATAATATAAGTAATTTTCATTTCATTGTCATCAACAGTAGCTGACAATTGATAAGTAGGTGTTTTATCTTTTCTTAAAATAACAAAATCTTCAATGGTAGCATTTGATATATTTCTATCACCTTGAACTAAATCTTTAATTAATGTTGAACCGGATATTTTACTTTTAAATCTAATAACCACAGGTCCATCTTTTTTTTCTTTAAGATCTCTACATTTTCGGGTGTAAACAAAAGGTAAACTATTTTTTTTAGCTAAAGCTTTTTGATCTTCAAGTTCTATCTCAGTACAGTAACAAGGGTAAGCAAACCCTTTTTCTATTAATTCATTTGCAACAGCTATATGCTTTTCAATATTTTTAGATTGAATATAAGGTTCACCGTCATGTTCAACACCCAACCAAGATAATGATGATATGATTTGATCTTTAAACTCATCTTTAGATCTTTTTTTATCAGTATCTTCTATTCTTAAAAAATATTTACCTTTATTTTTTCTGGCTAATAGCCAATTAAATAAAGCGGTTCTAACACCACCAATATGAATAGGCCCAGTAGGAGAGGGCGCAAACCTACAAACAAAACTCATTTTAATTAATTAGACTATTTTAATGAAAGTTTCTATACAAAGAGACTAGTTTGCCTTGAATTTTTATTCTGTTAGCAGCATATATTTTAGTGCCATAATTTTTATTAGCCGCCTCAAGCGCAATAGTATTACCTTTTTTTCTAATTCTTTTTAATGTCGCTTCTTGATCATCAATCAATACCACTGCAATCTGACCGCTTTCGACATTCGTTGTTTTTTTTACAATAACAGTATCTCCATCATTAATACCCGCTTCAATCATGGAATCTCCTTTAACTTTAAGCCCGTAATGCTCACCATTGTTTTGTAAATTTTCTGGTAAAGCAACTCTATCTACCTCTTGTTGTATTGCCTCAATTGGAGTACCTGCCGCTATACTACCCAATATTGAAATCTCGCTAGCTGTACTTGGGGTTTTATCTAGACCTCCTTTAATTACACTTGGAGTAAAGGTGTTAAAGATATCATTAGCACTTGCATTTTCTGGCAATTTAATAACCTCAAGGGCTCTCGCTTTATGTGCCAATCTTCTAACGAAGCCTCTTTCTTCTAAAGCTGAAATTAATCTATGAATTCCTGATTTCGACTTCAGGTTGAGAGAATCTTTCATTTCCTCATAAGAAGGAGACACTCCAGTCGATCTAATCTTCTTGTTAATATAAAGAAGCAAATTTTTTTGTTTTTTTGTAAGCATAAGAACAAAACCTGTACATGTATGTTCTATAAAAGTTCTCTTTTAAGATCAATGTCTAATTAACCTCTATTTTAAAGGCTTATTGATAATATATCTTTGATTAGTTTGCTTGGTTCGCCGTTAGCGAGAAGTGATTCACCAATTAAGAAGTTTTTAATACCCGTATTGTCGTAAATGTACTGAGCATCTTTTTGATTTTTAATTCCACTTTCAGAGATTAATGGACCTTGGTGCGAAGTTAATTTTTTTTTAATTCTAACTGAATTTTCTAAAGAAACATTTAAAGTTTTAAGGTCTCTATTATTAATACCTATTATCGCTTCATTATATTTTAAAGCTCGCTCGGCTTCATTTTCATCATGGACCTCCACAATAACGCTTAACTTATTTTTTAATGCCTCATCATAAATTTCATCTGCTTGGTTTTCTGACAAAGCAGATAAAATTATTATAATACAATCACAGCCAAAACTTTTTGAATAAGGCACTTGATAAGGATCGATAAAAAAATCTTTAGCTAAAACAGGTAGTTTAATTTTTTTTTTTATATCAGTAATATAATTTGGATTTCCCAAAAAAAACTTTTCCTCAGTTAAAACAGATAGACAGACAGCATTATTATTACAGTATAAATTAGCAATTTTTAAATGATCAAAATCTTTAACTATAATTCCTGCAGAAGGGCTAGCTTTTTTAATTTCAGCTATCAAAGAAACTTTTTTTAATTCATGATTGTTAATTAAAGTTTTTTTAAAATCTAAAAAACTATCAATAGACTTTATTTTATTTTCTATTGTATTTAGTGAAATTGTTTCTTTTATAGTTTTAAGATCTTCTTTTTTTTGTTTAATAATTTTTTCTAAAATATTTTCCATTAAACAGCCTGAATTTTTTCTAAATGTTTGTAAACTTTACCAGATTTTAAATGTTTTTTGCTAACCTCATAAGCTTTTTTAAAATCTTTTTCTTTATTTGATACTACTAAACCTGCGGCTGCATTTAAAGCAACCGAGTCTGAGAATTCATTGTCTTCACCTTTAAATATATCTATTATTTTTTTAGCGTTATATTCAGCATTTTTTCCTTTTAAATTTTCTTTATTTTTATTAGTAATATTTAAATCAGCAGGATTAATAAAAAAACTTTTAATATTTCCATTATTTAGTTCTACAATCTTTGTTTTTGCGAAAGGTGAGATTTCATCCATCCCATCCTCACTATGAACAACGAAAGCATTCTCAGCATTATTTTCTTTTAAAGCTTCAGCAAATGGAATCATCCATTTTTCATCAAAAACTCCAACGACTTGTTTTTTAACTTGCGCGGGACTACTTAAAGGTCCAATCAAATTAAAAATAGTTTTTTTAGCTATTTTTTTTCTAGCACTAGCTACATGCTTCATTGCTTGGTGATAGTTAGGAGCAAACATAAAAGCAAAATTAACTTTTTCAATTGACCGCTCAGCTTCCTGTGGTTTTAAATTAATATTAATTTTTAATGCTTCTAAAACATCTGCTGATCCACAGTTTGACGAAACTGCTTTGTTACCATGCTTGGCAACTCTAATACCAATACTTGCCAAAACAATTGCTGCAGCTGTTGAAATATTTAGAGAATTTTGACCATCTCCACCTGTTCCGCAAGTATCAACCGTTCCACTTGGGGCTCTAACTAGAGCGGCTTTTGATCTCATGACGAAAATACCTCCAGCTAATTCATCTTTATTTTCACCTTTGCTGGAGAGTGCATTTAGAATTTTTATGATAATATTTTCGTCATATTTGCCCTCCATAATATTTGAAAAAAGACTTTTACTCTCTTCAAAAGAAAGGTTTTCTTTAGATTCTAATTTTTTAACAAAATCTGTCATCAATATTAATTGTTTATAAAATTTTTGATTAATTGCATACCAACTTTTGTATTAATGCTCTCAGGATGAAATTGCACCCCATGTATATCGTATTGATTATGCATAATTCCCATTATAGTTTTATTCTTAGTTTCAGCTGTAATTAACAAACAATTAGGTAAAGTTTTACTGTCCACAACTAGACTGTGGTATCTTGTGGCATCAAATGGTGATTTAAAATTTTTAAATATGCCAATTTTTTTAAAATATATTTTACTCATTTTTCCATGCATTAAATTTTTGGCTCTTATAATTTTACCACCAAAAACTTGTCCAATAATTTGATGACCTAAACAGACGCCTAGAATAGGTAAATCTTTGTGAAGATCTTTTACAATTTTAATACAGTTGCCAGCCTGTGATGGATTGCCAGGACCTGGAGAAATAACAATTTTATTATATTTTTTTTTAACAATTTCTTTAGATGTAATATTATCATTTCTAACTACATCTACTTTGCATTTAAGTTTTGAGATATAGTGAAACAAATTGTAAGTAAAACTATCGTAATTATCTATAAGTAAAACTTTCATTTAATCAACCGCACTCATTAAAGCTTTAGCCTTGTTAACTGTTTCTTGATATTCTTTTTCAGGCACGCTATCTGCAACTATACCCGCGCCAGATTGCACGTAAAATTTATCATTTTTAATTAGTGCCGTTCTTAAAGTAATGCAGGTATCAAATTCTTTTCCTGGTGTAAAATATCCTATTCCACCAGCATAAAGTTTACGTTTATTTTTTTCAAGTTCATCAATAATTTCCATAGCTCTAATTTTAGGAGCGCCACTAACAGTTCCTGCTGGAAAGCCAGATAGTAAAGTTTCAAATAAAGAATTTTTACTATCAAATTTACCAACAACATTAGATACAATGTGCATTACGTGTGAGTATTTCTCTATGGTAAAACTTTCGGTTACTTTAACAGAATTAACTTTTGATACTTTCCCAACATCATTCCTACCAAGATCAAGCAGCATTAAATGTTCAGCTAATTCTTTTTTGTCTTTTAAAAGGTCCTTAGCGTATTTTATATCTTGAGCCTTTGTAGACCCTCTAGGTCTTGTTCCTGCAATTGGTCTAATTGTTATTTGATTGTCTCTCAACCTAACTAAAATTTCAGGACTGCTACCAATTATTTTAAAATCTTCAAAATTAAAATAAAACATAAATGGAGAAGGGTTTGATATTCTTAAATGATTATAAATCTCAAGTGGTGTTTTATTAATTTTTCTCTCAAATCTCTGGCTCAAAACTACTTGAAAAACATCTCCTTTAGCAATGTATTTTTTAGCTTTCTTCACATAATTTTTAAATTTATTTTTTGAAATATTGCTTTTGATTTTGTTTTTATTTTTATGGTAAGTAAATTTTACTGGTAATTTTATGTTGCTATAATCTTCGTAAGTTTCAAAGTTTTTTTGAATAGATTGGTATTTTTCGAAATAATTTTTAATTTTAGTTTCTGCATAAATGTTTTCGATAAAATATATTTTCTTTTTCAGGTTGTCATAAATAACTAAATTTTTTGGTCTCATCATTCTTACATCTGGAATTTTAAGATCATCTATGCACTTATCGGGAATATTTTCTACATATCTAATAATATCGTAAGAAAAATAACCAACAAGCATGGCAGCCATCTTAGGAATGCCACTTGGAACTTTAGTATTAAATTTATGAATTAAGTTATTTAGAAAATTTAAAGGCTTTTCAATAATAGTCTTTTTTTTACCTTCAAAATTTTCTGTAATAGCATCTTTATTAATATCCCATATTTTATCAGGGTTTAATCCTACTATTGTATATTGCCCTCTAATTTTTCCTTTTTCAACAGACTCAAAAATAAAGCTATTTTTTTCAACCAGTAAAAAATTAAATATATTTTCAACTTGCTTATAATCTTTACACTTTTTGACACTGTAAATTAGCTGGTTTTTCTTTGATTTGTGTTTTTTTTTAAAAGAACTAAAACTAATATTTAGTTTCATTAGAGAGTATTTTTAATACGATTTAATACTTTTTCATTTATTTTTACATCGTACTTACTGTTAATCGATTCATCAAAAGTACTATAAATTTGATTGGCTAAATTAAATTTGGCTTTAGTTTTATATTGCTCGTAATCTTTTATATTTTTGTTAAACGGTAATTTTTCAGTTTTTTTTGCCAGAATTATATAATTCTTAGTTAATAAACTATCTGTAATTAATTGAAAACTTCCGTCATTAACTTTAAAAATTTCTTTAATGATATCTGAATTAAAAACAGTTTCATCTTTAATGCCCTTGATTGTTATTTTTTTAATTTCTAAACTGTTATCTTTGCTAAATTTTTGAAACTGTTTATTGTTAAATGTTCCTTCAGACATATCTTTTACAATCTTAGTGTTGCTTTCAATTATATGTTTTGTTTTTAATTGTGAAACGATAGCTTCTTTAATTTCTTCATCTTTCAAAGTTCTTGTGATTTTATCTATATTTAAGACTTCACTTAAATAATATTTATTATTAATATTTATTAACTCAGGTTGTTTTAAAATTTTAGGATTAAAAATTTTTATAAAAAGATTGTTGTCAATTTTTTTTATATCATTACCTATTTTATCTTTTTTTAATCTATTTGTTTCGTTCAAAACTACTAAAGATAAATTAAATTCCTTAACAAAATCAATCATTTTACCACCGTCTAAAATAGCATTCTCAATCCCATCAATTTTTTCAAAATAAGATTCGTTGTATTCTTTTTGGCCTGTTAAATTATTTGGAAGAAGCTCTACATAATTTATTTTTTTAAAATCTTGAGTGAAAAGATTTTTATTTGATTCATAAGTTTTTGTAATCTCTACTTCTGGTATTAAATATTTTTTATACAAACTGTCTAACTCTAGATATTGAATTGTTTTTATTTGATTTTCATTTATATATTCTTGTTCAATTAAAAATTCTGGTAAATTTACACCCTCAGATAAAAAAGTTAGTAATTGTCTTTTTTTATGTTGTGCTGCAATATTTTTTTCGAAAACAGGCGCGCTTATTCCGCTCTCTAATAAAAATTTTTCATATTCCGTTCTAGAAAATTTATTATCTTTTTTAAAAGTTTCATCTGTAGTTATAATTTCTTTAAGTGATTGATTGTTTAAGTTCACTCCTTGATCTATTATTTCAAGAGCAATAATTTTCTTTCCCACGTAATCAGATAAGATTTTATTTAATAAATCTGTTTTAGCCATGGTGCTTCTCTGCTGTTCAGTTAGGTTGAGCCTATTTACGTATTCAACAAAATTTTGGGCGCTTACTTTTTCAGAGTTTATTGTAACTACAATATTTTGGTTTCCAGTTCTAAATACGTCACCCATACCCCAAAAAAGGAAAGGTAAAATAATTATAGCTATTAAAATTTTAGCTAAAAGAGATGTAGTTGCTTTTCTTATTGATGTAAGCATTGTTTTAATTTAATAGAACGATCTATATTTAACACACATATAGATTAAAAAATTAAATATGGCAAACAACATAAAATATTTTATTGGAAACTGGAAAATGTTTGGCGTTCCTAAATCCATTAGTATTCTTGATAAAATAAATAAATTTATTAAATCGGATAAGAAATTTAATAAAAAATACAAAATAGTTGTTACGCCACCACATACTTTACTTCAAAGCTATTCAAAATTTTTTTTAAAAAAAATAATTTCTATTGGCGCTCAGAATTGTTACCATAAAGATAATTACGGAGCTAACACTGGTGCTATTAGTCCGTTAATGATCAAAAGTGTTGGAGCTCAATATATTATAGTTGGGCATTCAGACAATCGTTCAGAGGGAGATACGGATGCAATGCTTAAAAGTAAAGTAGAAAACTCATTAAACAATAAACTAAAAGTAGTTTTCTGCATAGGTGAAAACAAAGAACATAAATTAAATAACAAAACTTTTGAAGTGTTAGAAAATCAAATCAAAAATGTTTTAGAAGAAAAATTTAATTTTAATAATATAATTATCGCCTACGAACCAATTTGGTCAATTGGTACTGGGCAGATTCCTGAAGCAGATGATTTATTGAAGACAACAATATTTATTAAGAAAATATTAAAAAATATTTTTAAAAAAAAATATTTGCCAGTAGTTTTGTACGGTGGTTCCGTAGACGGTAAAAACATTAAAAGGTTTAAAAAATTAAACGAGATAGACGGCTTTTTAATTGGAGGTGCCTCAAAGTCAGATAAAAATTTTATTGATATAATAAAAAATTACTATAGATAGAACGCATGGAAAGCATATTACTTACAATAAATATTATTATAGCTGTTTTGTTAGTTGTTGTAATTTTATTGCAAAGATCTGAGGGAGGGGCTTTGGGCCTGGGTGTTTCACAGGATAATTTCACATCCTCAAGATCAGCTGGAGATTTTCTTACTAAATTTACTTCAATACTAGCTGTTTTTTTTATCATCACTAGCGTTGTTTTGGTTTCTATTTCACATGATGAAATAAAAGAAGTTCAATCTGTAATCGATTTAGAAAAGGAAAAAGATCAAAATAAAAACCTTCCACAGATTCCTGAAAACCAAAAATAATCTTTGTTTTTAAAATTAAAATCGCTATAATATTTTTCCATGGCGCGATATATATTCGTAACTGGCGGCGTGGTTTCATCACTAGGTAAAGGTTTAACTTCAGCATCACTAGCTTCATTGCTTCAGCTAAGAGGCTATAGGGTGAAGATAAGAAAATTAGATCCTTATTTAAATGTTGATCCAGGAACAATGAATCCCTTTGAGCACGGAGAAGTTTTTGTCACTGATGATGGAGCAGAGACAGATTTAGATCTTGGGCATTACGAAAGATTTACTGACAGACCTGCTACTAAAGAAGATAATATTACTACCGGTCAAATTTATAAAGATATTATTGAGAAAGAGAGAAAAGGAGAGTATTTAGGAAGCACAGTACAAATTATTCCTCACGTTACAAATCATATAAAAAAATTTATTTTTAACAAGGTTTATAAAGAAGATTTTGTAATATGTGAAATCGGCGGTACAGTCGGAGACATAGAAAGCTTGCCATTTTTAGAAGCTATTAGACAATTTTCTAACGAAGAAGGAAAAAAAAAAAGTTTATTTATTCATCTTACTTTAGTTCCGTACATACAGGCTTCAGGAGAACTAAAAACAAAGCCAACACAACATTCTGTAAAAGAGCTAAGAAGTATAGGTATTCAGCCTGATATTATAATTTGTAGATCTGAAAAGATCATTCCCAAGGAAGAAAAGAAAAAAATTTCTTTATTTTGTAATGTTGATCCAGAACACGTGATTCAATCGATCGATGTTAAATCTATCTATGAAGTCCCCATTAAGTACGATGAAGAAAAATTAGATAAAAAAATTCTTAATATCTTTGGATTAAAAGAGAAAAATAAAGCCAATTTAAAAATATGGAAAGATATTATTACAAAAATTAGGTCTAAAAGGAAAAAAGTTTCTGTTGCCATCGTAGGTAAATATGTTGACCTTAAGGATGCATATAAATCTTTAGATGAAGCATTGATCCATGGCTCTTTAAGCAATGATGTAGATCTTAATGTTCAATGGGTAGATTCAGTAAAAATAAATAAAAAAAATGTAAATAAAGTTTTAAAAGATTATAGCGCTATTCTTATACCAGGTGGCTTTGGTGCAAGAGGAACAGAAGGTAAAATCGAGGCTATAGCCTACGCAAGAAAATATAAGGTTCCTTTTTTTGGAATTTGCTTTGGTATGCAAATGGCTATTATAGAATCAGCAAGAAACATCCTGGGCATTAAGAAAGCAACTTCAAGTGAATTTAGTAATAGTGGAACTCATGTAGTTGGCTTAATGCATGAATGGATTAAAGGAAAAGGAACTCAAAAAGGAAGTCAAAAAAACTTAGGTGGTACTATGAGATTAGGTTCTTACAAAGCTAAATTAAAAAAAAATTCTTTAATAAGTAAAATATACAAGTCTAATACAATCAACGAAAGACACAGACATAGATATGAGGTCAATAAGAATTTAAGATCTAAATTAGAAAAAAAAGGCCTTATTTTTTCTGGATTTTCACCAGACGGATCATTGCCTGAGACGATAGAATTTGAAAATCATCCGTGGTTCATTGGTGTGCAATATCACCCTGAATTTAAGTCTAGACCTTTCGCACCACATCCACTATTCTCTTCTTTTATTAAAGCTGCAAAAAAAAACTCAGAAAATAAAAATGACTAATCACAAAGTAAAGTGTGCTAATTTTGAAATAGCTAACGATCAACCCTTCACTTTAATAGCCGGTCCTTGCCAGCTTGAAAGTGAGCAACATGCTTTAGATATTTCAAAAGAGTTAAAAAAAATAACGTCAGATTTAAAAATTAATTTAATTTATAAAACTTCATTTGATAAAGCCAACAGGACAAGCCTGAATGGAAAACGAGGAATGGGTTTGGAAAAATCTCTTTCTATATTTGATAAAATTCGTAAAGAAGTTGGTATTCCAGTTTTAACAGATGTACATACAGCTGAACAATGTTCAATAGTCGCAAACCATGTAGATGTACTTCAGATACCTGCTTTTTTATGTAGGCAAACTGACTTATTAATTGCCGCGGCAAAGACCGGAAAAATAATCAATGTAAAGAAAGGTCAATTTTTAGCTCCTTGGGATATGGCCAATGTAATAAAAAAATTAGAAGAGTCAGGAAATAAAAATATTTTATTAACAGAGCGTGGTGCGAGTTTTGGATACAACACACTTGTTTCAGACATGAGAGCTTTACCTATTATGGCTAAGTTTGGTTATCCAATAGTTTTTGACGCCACTCATTCCGTTCAACAACCAGGTGGTATGGGAGAGAAAAGTGGAGGCCAAAGAGAATTTGTACCTTATTTGTCTAGAGCAGCCATTGCCGTTGGTGTGGGAGCGGTTTTTATGGAGACGCATGAAGATCCAGATAATGCTCCATCAGATGGTCCTAATATGGTTCCACTAAGTGAAATAAAATCTCTTTTAAAACAATTAGTTTCAATTGATACGTTGATCAAAAATTAATAAATGGCAAAAATCACGAAGGTTGTAGGTAGACAAGTCTTTGACAGCAGGGGCAATCCAACAGTAGAAGCTGAAGTTTTTTTAAATAACAAAATTAAAGCCTCAGCTATCGTTCCATCAGGAGCCTCAACCGGAGCTTTTGAAGCTTTTGAGTTAAGAGATGGTAATAAAAATTATTTTTTAGGTAAAAGTGTTTTAAGCGCGACAAAGAACATAAATACAATCATTAATAAAAATTTAAAAAACATAGATTCAAGCAAACAAAAAAAAATTGATCAAATTTTATTAGATTTAGATGGCACGGAAAATAAAAAAAAACTTGGTGCCAATGCCTTGCTCGCTGTATCCTTAGCTGTTGCAAAAGCAGAAGCAACATCAAAAAAAAAAGAATTATATCAACACCTAGGTAGAAAATTTTTATTACCTAAGCCATTAATGAATATTATTAACGGTGGGGCGCATGCAGACAACAACTTAAGAATCCAAGAATTTATGATTAGACCAGATTCAGCAAAAAATTTTATGGACGCTATTGAAAAATGTTTTTTAGTTATACAAAATTTGAAAAAAATTCTTCAATCAAAAAACTTATCAACTAATGTTGGAGACGAAGGTGGTTTTGCCCCATTAATTAACTCCAATGAAGAAGCTCTTGATCTTATCGTACAAGCTATTGAGCAATCTAATTTAAAACCTGGCGTAGATATAAATATTTGTTTGGATGTAGCCGCAAATGAATTGCTCAACAAGGATGGAGAGTATTCATTAAATTCAGCTGAGTTTATTTCTGTCGATGAAAGTATTAGCTATTATAAAAATTTAGTTTCTAAGTATCCTATCAAATCAATCGAAGATCCTTTTGCTGAAGATGATTGGAATGCATGGTCTAAACTTACAAAAGAAATTGGTAAAAAAGTCCAAATAGTCGGAGATGATTTATTTGTAACCAATGTTAAGAGGTTGAAAAGAGGAATTAAGGAAAAATCTGCTAATTCAATCTTAATTAAAGTAAACCAAATTGGAACTCTAACTGAAACTTTAGATGTGATTGAACTTGCAAAGAAGAATAACTTTAACACTATTATTTCTCACAGATCTGGCGATACAGAAGACACTTTTATAGCCGATTTAGCTGTGGCTACTCAATCAACTCAAATTAAAACAGGATCATTAGCTAGATCAGAACGAGTATCTAAATACAATAGGTTATTGAGAATAGAGGAACAGCTTGGAAAATCTTCTAAAATCGCTAGAATCTAACCATGAGATTTTTTCAAATTCTAAAAGCCAAAAAACTATTTTTCTTTCAAATTTTTTTAACTCTTTATATCGGTATCAATTTAATAGGTGGGGAGAGAGGCTTAATTTCCTATTTCGAAAAAAGCACCTATGAAAAAAACCTTTCTATAAAAAATTTAGAACTAAAAAAAAAACTAGAAGTTGTTGAGCACAAAAATAGATTGTTATCTAAAAATATTGATTTTGATTACCTAGATACTTTATATCGAACGAAGCTTAAATTTGGAACAAAAAATGAAATTTTAATTAAGCTCAGATAATGAAACCAAGACATCCAGAAAAGATAAAAAACATAGTCAGCCCACTAAAGAAAAAACCTGATTGGATTAGATCTAAAATTACAGACAGTAAAATATTTTTCCAAACCAAAGAAATAGTAAATAAAAATAAATTAAAC
>Ga0307986_10002075_pt1 | contig 14386 bp, 15 predicted proteins | sample EllFjometageno82_FD_203170 | JGI IMG/M metagenome (GOLD analysis project Ga0307986, IMG submission 203170) | Marine microbial communities from Ellis Fjord, Antarctic Ocean - #82 | ecosystem: Environmental > Aquatic > Marine > Unclassified | place: Southern Ocean | collected 2014-10-09
ACCAAGCTAACTTAATGTTTGTTAGCGACTTTAACGGAAATGGAACTCTTGAATTAAATGAGTTTTTCATGGGTGGTAAAGCCGTTGTGTTAGCTACTCCAGAAATTGCTGGATTACCTTATGTAATTTCGGGTCTTGTTGCTGCTGGAGGTATGGCTGCTGCCATGTCTACTGCTGATGGTTTGATCTTAGCAATTGCAAATGCTTTGTCTCATGATTTATATTACAAGATCATTGATCCAAAAGCAGAAGCTGCAAAAAGACTAATCGTTGCAAGGGTATTACTTGTGGTAATTGGTTTTGCTGGAGCAACTATTGCCGCGATGGGTATCCAAGGTATCTTAGGTTCAGTAATTTGGGCTTTTGACTTTGCGATGTCAGGATTGTTCTTCCCACTTGTACTTGGTGTATGGTGGAAAAGAGCGAATGGACCTGGTGCTGTTGCAGGAATGCTTCTAGGATTAATTTCTGGTACTGCGTATCTAGTTTGGGTACGTAATGGTGGATCTGGATTCTTGGGTATAACTCAACTTACATTCGGTATCGTTGGAGCGTCAGTTAGTTTAGTATCTATGGTAGTTGTCACTTTAATGACAGATGCACCAGATGCAAAAACTCAAGCAATGGTTGACGAACTTCGTATTCCGAGTGGAAAAGCAATTCTTGGAAAACAACACTAATTAAATTTTATATTAAGGGGCGATTTATTTCGCCCCTTAATTAAGCTTAAAAAAAAATTCCTTTTCATATTTATGCCAGAAATTCATCCTTTTATTCTTATAATTGATTACATTTTAGGTGTTGTTATGTGGACCCTCATAGGAAGAGTAGCAATGAATATTTTTCAAAGAGAAAATTCTGAATTCTTTTTTATGAAAGCATTTGTAAAATTAACGAACCCATTAATACTTTTATTTAAACCCATCACACCTTCATTTATAATAGACCCTCTTGTTCCTCTATATGTGGCTTGGTTCTTCTATATGATCAGATTTTACCTTATGCCCTATCTATTGGGATATTCTGTCATGGGAATGTTATCTTTTCCTTTAGAAAGTGAAATTGCTGCAGAAATTTACCGTATTTTTGGTAAATAAATAATTCAAATTAAAAATAAAATTGATACTACTAATGAAGTAATCAATGAAAAAAATAAAAATTTCACCATCAATTTTATCTGCTGATTTTAGTCAATTGGGAAATGAAATTAAAAGATTAGAAGAAGGTGGTGCAGACATGATTCACATAGATGTAATGGATGGTCATTTTGTACCAAACTTAACTGTGGGGCCTCCCATAATTAAAGCTCTGAAAAAATATACAAAATTACCGTTTGATGTTCACTTAATGATCTCTCCTGTTCATAAGTTTATAGAGGACTATGCAGATGCGGGAGCTGACATTATTACAATTCATCCCGAAGCAACTGATGATTTAAAAAATTCAATAGACCTTATAAAAAAACTAAATAAAAAAGTTGGTATTTCTTTAAATCCAGAAAGCAAAATTAATCTTGTAACTAACTTTTTAAAAGAGATAGATTTAGTTTTGGTTATGAGTGTACACCCAGGATTTGGTGGACAGAAATTTATACCAAAAGTATTAGATAAAATTAAAGAATTAAAAAAAATTAAAGATCAAGAAAAGTTCTATTTTGATATTGAGATAGATGGTGGAATTAATTTTGATAATAATAAATTAGCCATTGAGGCAGGAGCTAACATCTTGGTATCTGGAACTACAATCTTTAAAAATAATGATGGAAATATAAAAAAAAATATTGCTCTTTTAAGATCAAGTTAAAATAATGCTTTTTAAGAATTCTTTTTTATTTTTTAAAAAAAAAGCTCAGTCTCTATACTTAAACTCTAATATTTATAATAAAAAAATTTCTTCTTTTAATAGCAATTCACTAGAATATAAACCCAGTCCCAGCTTATTAGATTGTCTTATAAAATATAATAAAAAAAGAATTAACATAAAAAACTATTCTCTAAATAAAATATGGAGTAGCCAAAATTTAAAAGAAAAAGATTATAATAATTTAAACAGTTTTTTTTGGTTGTTTAGTTTAGATTTAAAATCTTCAAAAAAAGATACCCAAAATATAATTTTACAATGGATTGAAAAAAATCATACATACAACGCCAAAAGTTGGGAAATTGATATAATTGCAAAAAGAATAATCGCTTGGATTTCAAACTCTAAACTTACATATGAGGATGGAAAAACAGCTTATAAAGAAAATTTTAATAATATTATTAAGAAACAAACTAATCATTTAATTAATGAAATAGAAAAATCTAAATGGGTAGACGATAAAATGATAGGCTGTGCCGCAATAATTTTAGTGGGTTTATGTTATCATGACAAGAATGGTTACTTAAATTTTGGACTCAATTTATTAAAAAAAATTATAAAATTTTCTTTTGATAATGATGGTTTTCCAAAATCAAGAAATATTCGTCAGTTAAATTTTTATTTTAAATACTTTGTACTAATAAGAGAGTGGCTCAAAGAATCACAAAATGAGATACCAGAATATATTAATGAGAACATATATTACCTAGGTCAAGCCTACACTTTTATCTGGAAAAATAATAAAAAAGATATTTTATTTAATGGAAATCACGAAACTAACAATGCTGAATTTGATCAATATTTAAAAAGATTAGGTTATAGCTTTAAAGATCAAAACAATGAGCTAGGTGGATATGCTATCCTTAATAATAAAAAAACTATCCTTGCAATGGATGTTGGTTCAAGTCCCGATAAAAAATTTTCCTCTAACTACCAGGCTGGTGCTCTATCATTCGAAATTATATCTGGTGGTAAAAAATTAATTTGTAATTCTGGCTATTTTCAAAATTTTAAACACCAATTAAATGAATTATCAAAATCAAGTGCCGTACACAGCACTCTAACTCTAGATGACAGATCTTCATGCAAATTTGAAAAAAACCCAGGTTCAAATTCGAAAATTTTTCATGGATTAAAAATAATAAAAAAAGATATTGTGTTTGAACAAAATTATTGGAAAATTAGTTCTGCTCATGATGGTTATTTAAAACAATATGGTGTCATTCATGACAGGGAAATAGAATTCTACCCTGAACAAACCAAATTTATTGGCTATGACAAAATAATTTCAAAAAATACACTTAAAAAATTAAAGTTTGAAATTAGATTCCACCTAGAACCAAATATTAAAGTAATGAAAACACAAGATAATAAATCAATACTTATAGATCTTGATGGTGAAGGTTGGAAATTCAATTCAAATGTTAATAATATAAATATTGATAACGGCCTATATTTTGGTAAAAAAAATTCTTTTATAGATAACCAAAACATAGTTATTTCAGGAATGACTAATGATGAAAATCAAACTATAAAATGGGAATTAACAAAATTATAATGAAAAAAATTAAAAAAGCTATAATTTCAGTCTCAGACAAAAAACAATTAAAAACTCTTTTAAAAATTTTAACCAAATATAAGATTGAATTGATTAGTTCTGGAGGTACATATAAAGAAATAAAAAAACTAAAGTTCAAATGTATTGAAGTTTCTGAATATACAAATTCACCAGAAATACTTGGTGGTAGAGTTAAAACATTACACCCTAAAATACATGCTGGAATTTTAAGCAAAAGAAATAACAAATCCCATAAAGTTGATTTAAAAATTAATAATTTTGAAGAAATTGATTTGGTTATTGTTAATTTCTATCCTTTTGAAGAAACCTTAGAACGAACTAATGATCATTTAAAAATTATAGAAAATATTGATATTGGTGGTCCCACAATGGTTAGGGCCGCTGCAAAAAATTATAATGATGTAGCAGTCATTACATCTTCTAATCAATACGATGAGTTAATCGGTGAGATTAAAAAAAATAAAGGTTCTACATCATTAGAATTCAGGGAAAGAATGTCATTAGAAGCTTTTTCTGAAACTGCTTATTATGATGCTGTAATTTCAAACTACTTTAACAAAATTAAACAAAACGATTTCCCTAAAAAGAAGATAATTTATGGAAATTTAATTGAAAAATTAAGGTATGGTGAAAATCCTCATCAAAAAAGTGCCATTTATTCAAAAACAAACAATCTCGGTATTAAACAAATTCATGGTAAACAGCTGAGTTATAATAACTATAATGATATATTTTCTGCTTTAACAATTTCAAAATCTTTACCAAAAAATACAGGAAGCGTAATAGTTAAGCATGCAAATCCTTGTGGTGTTTCTAATCATAAAAACAATCTTAAAAGTTATCAAATGGCACTAGCCTGCAATCCTGTTAGCGCTTTTGGTGGGATAGTTTCTTGTAATTTTAAAATTGATAAAAACTTAGCTATAGAACTTAATAAAATTTTTTTAGAAGTTGTTATTGCAAACGGGTTTAATAATGAAGCATTAAAAATTTTAAAAAAAAAAAAAAATTTAAGACTTATCGATGCAGAAAATTTTACTATGAAAGACATAATAAAATTTAGCTCTGCCAATGAATCTATGCTAATTCAATCTGAAGATTTAAAAAAATTCAATATTAAAAACTTTAAAGTAGTATCAAAAAAAAAACCTAATAAATCTCAATTAAAAGATTTAATTTTTGCTTTTAATATTTGTAGATACGTTAAGTCTAATGCCATAGTTATAGCCAGCAATGAAGCAACAGTTGGTATTGGCTCTGGACAATCTAGTAGACTTGATAGCTGTCAGATTGCAATAAATAACATGAAGAAATATCAAAATTATAATGAAGAATTAGTGGCAGCTTCAGATGCTTTTTTTCCATTTGTAGATGGAATAGAAAAATTAGTTCAATCAGGCGTATCTGCCATAATACAACCCTCTGGATCAATTAGAGATAAGGAAATAATAAATTTTGCGAATCAAACAAACACAGTTTTAGTGTTTTCTAATACTAGACATTTCAGACATTAAAAATTTGATCAATTTTAGCTGCTAAAATAAAATCGTTTTCAGATAATCCTTCTATTGCATGCGTAGTAACTACAATTTTTGCATATCCCCACCCAAATGTAATATCTGGATGATGATTTTCATTTTCTGAAATTTCTCCAACTTTATTAATAAAATTTTGACTACTAATAAAATTTTTAAATTTAAAAATTTTTTCTAAAAAAAAAATTTGTTTTTCACTTTTTTTTACATCCCACCCATCTATTTTTTTTTGATATTTATGAATTTCGCTAAGGTCAAATGGAAATGCACCATTATCACAAGGGACACAATTTTTTTTTAAAAGATCATTCATTTTGTTTTAATGGAGCGGGTCAAGGGAATCGAACCCTCTACCTAATCGTTGGCAACGATTCGCTCTACCGATGAGCTAGACCCGCTTATAAAGCCTATTATAAATAGAGGTTTTTTTTAATGCAAGCAATAATAAAAATTATAAAAATTCTTTTAGCCATTTATATTTATCTGCATAAGAGTGAAAAAATTCTTTATAGGGAGTATATTTTTTTTCATTATTTACAAATATTTTATTTCTAATTTGTTGATTACTTGCTGTTTTTGATATCAAATCATTTCTTTTGTAAAACTCTAAACATTTAGCATCCCAATCAAGATTACAAAATTTAAAAAGAGCCTTAGAAGATTTTTCGCTGTCATTAACAAAATTTTCCAATTTTATTGTATGTATTCTTTCTGGATATTTTTCTTTAAAATTAGCAATAATTTTAAGATAATTATCAATATATTCTAGAATATTATCAATCGAATGGGCCCACTTTATATTGGATAAAAAATTTTGAAAAATTGAAATAATTATTTGAAAAATATTTCTTTCACAATTTATAATTTTAACTTCTGGAAAAAGCTTGATAATAATTTCAATAAAAAAAAAGTTTTCTAATGATTTATCCGTTAAGATACAATTATTATTTTTATCTATCAAATTTAGCGATTCATATTTACTTATTATTTTTTCACTAAAAGAGTCTAAGTTAATATTTATTTTTTTAGCTTTATCTAAAAATTCTTTATTTGAAAAAAAATTTTTATTATCATCTATAAAAATTCTATTAATAATGCTTGTTTCACCTCCAATTGGTATGCTTTGCTTGCCAGAGCAAACGACACTTTCTATAAGTGTTGAGCCTGATCGTGGCAAACCCACTATAAAAATTGGTTGAATTTTTTTTTTTACCTTTTTTGTTGAAACAAATTTAATTTTTTTAATAAGTTTAGGTATTAATCGTACCCAATAAAATGATACCTGATTATTGATTGTCTCATTTGAAAAATGAAAAAGTTTATGCGCTTGAATTAAATATTGAAATTCTTTCTTGAAATTTTTTTTTTTTTTTTGATTATAAGCTAAAATAAAAAAACCTGATGCTTTATTAAAATTCGAAATTTTTTCTTTTTTTAGAATTTTTTCTATAATTTTAATATTTTTATCATCAAAATAGGTGTCATTAACTCTATATAAATTATGATAAAAACCTAAATTCTTTGAATCATGCTTGATTGCATCCTTATATAGATTAATTGCTTCTTTTTTATTGCCCGTTTCTTCATTTGCTAATGCAAGATTAAAAATTGCACTACTATAATCTGGTTTAATTTTTATAGCTTTCAAAAAAAATTTTTTTGCTTCATTTAATTTGTTTGTGGCTGAATAAATGTTACCAATATTGTTCAATACTACAGTATTCTCTGGATCTGTTTTTATGGCTCTTTTGAGATATTGCATTGCATTTATTAAATCTCCTTGTTGTTTGCTTAATAATGCAAGATTAATTAGATTCTTTATTTCCTTATCTTTTTTATTTAACATATTTTAATTAATTATTTTTTAACTTTATCACTTTTAGTTTTTTTACCAGAAATTATAATGAAATATGTGACTAATTTACTAAAATTTGATAGAAATCTAATATGAAAACAAAAGATAAATTACCCAACATAATACCAGTTTTTCCACTTTCAAATTTTATTATTTTTCCTCAAACAACTGTTCCATTAAATGTTTTTGAGCCAAGGTATGTAGATATGATTAACGACAGTATGAAAACAAATAAAATGATAGGTTTAATTCAACCTAAAAAAGACAAAAAAAACTCTATCCCAGATTTACATATAGTTGGATGTTTGGGAAAAATAACTAGTTTTAAAGATACGTCAGATGGAAGGTATTTAATTGATTTAAATGGCTTAACTCGATTTAAGATTATTAATGAAATCAAAAATAACAAATCTTATAGAGAGTGTAATGTTAGCTTTGATGATTTTATAGAGGATATAAATTTAGAACAAGAACAACTGAAATTTTCTGATCTAGAATTAATATTTAAAGATCTAAAATTATTATTTGAAAAAAAAGGCTACATAATAAATTGGAAATCATTAGAAAAACAAAGTTTAAATGAAACCATTAATGCTCTTGCTATGGCTTCTCCATTTTCTCTAGAAGAAAAACAGGTTTTATTAGAAAGTCAAAATTTAAAAATCAGAAAAAATAAGATTGCTGAAATTTTAAGCACTTATACTTATGATAATTTTAACAATACAACTGTTCAATAATCATTAAATATTCAATCCTCTATCCGCATATTTTGTAATTATATTATTTAATAATTTATTCTTTCCAAAAATCTTTAATATTTTACTTAAGTTTTCACTTTTTATTCGGCTTTCAAAATTAAAAAATTCATAAATAAAATCAATTCCATTTGAAAAAATGTAATTGATATGTTTTGTTTTTTTTTCAAATTCCATACCTACAGAAGAATCTATTTGCATACCAAGATTAATTCTATTTTGAATTATTTGACTGATAACTTTTATATCTCGTATAGTCATATTAAAACCCTGTCCAGCTAAAGGATGAATTTTGTGAATATAATCTCCAAATGCAATTATATTTTTATAATAATAATTTCTTGCATTAGATGATTTTAATTCAAATTTATCTATTTTCATTATTTTTTTAATTAAATATTTTGTGTTATATTTTTTAATTAATTCTACAATTTTCAAATCAGAAAAGTTACCCTGATTTAAGTTTATAGAATATACAATCGAAGTTTCAGTTTCTGAAATTGGTAGAAAAGCTATAGGACCAAATTTTGTAAAAATTTGTGATGCAGTTTTATTTGGTAACGCCTCATGCTTTAAAATAGTAGTGAAAGCAATGTTATTATAATTTTTAAATATTTTCTTTGAAAAATATTTTTTTGTAATCTCATTATTAGGTTCACAGTTGATAATTAGATCATATTTTTTTTCTATTAGTATTTTTTTATAAAATATATTGTTTTTTATTTTTATTTTTTTAAAAAGCTTTTCTTTCATTAATTGATTTGTCAAAATCTTATGGAGTTCATCATTCTTCAACATCAAGAAAAGAACTTTTTTATTTTTTTCAAAGTTTAAGATTTTATCTTTTTTTATTTTTTCAGTAAAAATTTCTATTTTTTTTATTTCCCAAATTTTTTTTTTATGAATTGGAAATATTTTTTTACAAAAATACTCAAAATTATTTTTAGAAATTCCAAGTGTTCTATTGGAAGGGAAAGTATTATTCTTATCTTTGTGACAAATGTGAACATTAATTTTTTTATTCACCAAGTTTTTTGCCAGCGCCAGACTTGTTAATCCATTGCCTATTATACATACATTCATAATTAATTTTTAATTTTAACAACAAAAATTAGATGATACAAAGTGATTAATTTGATTCATTAATTTTATGGAAATAAAACAGTTAGCTAATAATACTCTAAATTTTGGTGTCAACAGGATTATTGAATTAATTGGCCTATCTATTGTAATCGTTGGTTTGTTGTTAGCCGTTGCACTCTTTAGTTATACACCAGATGATCCAAATTTTATATTTCCTGATAAAACTAAAATTGATAATTTATTAGGTTATAGAGGAAGTTTTATTTCTGACTTTTTTTTTCAGTCATTTGGTTTTATATCTGTATTAATTCCATTTACTCTTATTTTTTCTGGTACAAATATTATTTTAAAAAAAAAATTATTTTTAATTATAGAAAATTTATTTTATACTTTTCTATATTCATTATTTGGTTCTTTATTTTTTAATTTTTTTTACCCAAATGCCTTTAAACTTTATATTAATGGTAATGGTGGCTTCGTTGGAAAGTATTTAGAAAAAACTTTTTTAAATTCTTTAGTTAGTTTAAATACACAAATTACATACTACTTGTTATTATTGATAATTCTAATTTTGTTTTTAATTAGTATCAATTTTACTCTTGCTTCATTTTTTGAATATTCAAAAAAATTAATTAAAATTAGATTTAAGAAGAAAGAAAAAAATTATACAAATGAAAATGAAATTATAAACGAATATATTCCTCAAAACGAAATTAAAAATCTTATACAGGAAGATTTACCATTTATTAAAAGCGAACAAAAAGAAAATAATTATAAAATAAAATTTAAACTGCCATCTGTTGATTTATTAAAAATGCCCTCTACAAAAAATCGGGAAAAATTACGTAAGCAGGAAGATTATATTGATTCTGAGTTTTTAGAAAAAATTCTTTTGGACTTTGGTGTGAATGGAAATATTAAAAAAGTAAGTCATGGTCCTGTAGTTACATTAAATGAATTTGAACCAGCTGCTGGTGTCAAGGTTTCTAAAATAATAAATTTATCTGATGACATTGCCAGAAATACCAGTTCTGAATCTGCAAGAATTGCAACTATACCTGGCAGAAGCACCATTGGAATTGAATTACCTAACTCTACAAGAGAAAATGTTTATTTGAGTGAAATACTTTCAAATACTGATTTTTTTAAAAAAGATATTAAATTGCCAATTGCACTTGGTAAAAATATATCTGGAGTACCTGTTGTTGGTGATTTAGCTTCAATGCCACACTTATTAATTGCAGGAACTACAGGCTCTGGGAAGTCGGTTTGTATTAATACCATCATACTTTCTATACTTTACCGCCACACACCCGATAAATGTAAATTTATTTTAATTGATCCAAAAATGTTAGAACTCTCAGCTTATGAGGGTATTCCTCACTTGTTATGTCCTGTAATCACAGAAGCTAAAAAAGCAGCATCTGTATTGGGTTGGGTCGTTAAAGAAATGGAAAGCAGATATCGACTTATGACTAAAGAAGGAGTGAAAAATATTAATGGGTATAACGCTAAACATAAATTAGCTATGCCCTATATCGTAGTTGTAGTTGATGAAATGTCAGACTTGATGCTAGTCGCTGGTAAAGAAATAGAAAATTATATTCAAAAATTATCTCAAATGGCAAGAGCTGCTGGAATTCATATTATCATGGCAACTCAACGTCCAAGTGTTGACGTGATTACAGGAACTATTAAAGCAAATTTTCCAACAAGAATATCATTCCAAGTAACATCAAAAATAGACAGCAGAACCATACTTGGAGAACAAGGTGCAGAGCAGTTGTTAGGTAAAGGTGATATGCTTTATATGTCCTCCGCCAATCGAATAATCAGAATTCATGCACCATTTGTTTCTGAAAATGAAATTGAAAAAGTTAATAATTACTTAAGATCACAAGCAGAACCTAACTATATAGATGAAATTTTAAACTTTGTTGATGAAAAAGAGGTTATTGGAAATTCCAAAAGTAATAATGATAAAGATGAATTATACCAATCAGCTCTTGACATTATTAGGTCTGAGGGAAAAGCATCTACTTCATTTTTGCAAAGAAAACTACAAATTGGATATAACAGAGCCGCCAGGATTATCGATATGATGGAAGCTGATGGAATAGTTAGTAAAGCAAATCATGTTGGTAAAAGAGATCTCCTTTAATGCCTAAATTTTTAATATTATTTTTTATATTAAGTTTTAATAATTTTGCTTTAGCCTCAATAAAACAAAAAATAATTTTAAAATTAGAACAAACTAACAATCTAAGTTTTAAATTTAAACAACAAATAGGTGAAAAAAATGAAGATGGAAATTGTATTATAAAATATCCAAAAAAAATTTATTGTGAATATAATGATCTTAATAAAAAAATTATTGTATCTAATGGAAAATCTTTGGTAATTAAAAACAAAAAAAGTGGAACTTTTTATTTATATTCTCTAAAAAAAACACCTTTAAATTTTTTACTAGATAAAAACTATATTATAAAAAAAATAAGTTCTTTAAATTATAGAGATTTAGACAATAAATACTTAAATTTTACACTATTGGAAAATAATAATGAAATTAATATTTTTTTTGATAAAAAAACACTTAATTTAATTGGTTGGCAGATTGAAGATATTTATCAAAATTTAACTATCACATTTATTTCTTCTGTTAAGATAAATAAAAAGATAGATGACAAAATATTTATTTTACCAAAAAGAGATTAACTTATTACCTAATTAATGTTTCAGATTTAAAAACCTTCATTCCTCTAGATAAATAATTTTTTAATGCATTCTTATGATCTAATGAACAGGTGTGAGCCCACAATCTTGAATAACCAAGGGAAAATGATATTTTGATTGCCTCACTTAATAAATAAGCACCTAATTTTTTTCCAAAGTAATCCTCCAAAATTCCAAAATAGGCAATTTCTGCCTCATTTGTATCTTGATAAAATATTAGTTCAAAATAACCAGCAAGATCTTGATTATCTTTAAGCATGTAGGTTGAAAGTTTCTTATTTGAAACATAGTCAACCCAATTCTGATCGGTCCAAACCAATCTATCGGTCCATTGATAACTTTTACCAATATTTTTATAAAAAAATTTATTTAATTGAAAGTCTTTTTGATCAACTAGTTCTACTGAATAATTGTTAGATGGCTTTTTAATTTCTTTAAAATCTTTAAATGATTTTATTTCTATATAATTTCTAAAAATTTTTTTAATCACTCAACCATCTTTCCTATTTTTTCACCACCAAATAAATGAAAGTGTAAATGTGGAACTTCTTGACCTCCATGTTCATCCAAATTAGTAAGAGCTCTATAGCCTTTTCCTGTATCAGTTGATATTCCCAATATTTTTGAAACTTCTGTAATTGCTTTAATTAAAGCAACTATCTCCTTATCTGAAGCTCTATTATTAAAATCATCTAAATCAATATACTCACCTTTTGGTATAATCAATGCATGAATTTTTTTTTGAGGATTAGTATCATGGAAAGAAAGAACATAATCATTTTCAAATATTTTTTTACATGGAATTTCTTTTCTTAAAATTTTTGCAAAAATATTGTTTTTATCATAACTCATTATCTATTGTTCTTTTCTTCTATACCTGATTGTTTTTTTCTGTTTTCTAATTCTTTTAAGACATCTTCAAACTTAATGTTGGCTGCCTCTAGTACAACTAATATGTGATAAATTGTATCTGCTGCCTCATGTACTACGTTAGATTTATCATTTAGGGCTTCTTTAAGCTCACTAAATTCTTCTTCCATTTTATCTATACATTTTGATAGGCCACCCGATAATAGTGATGAAGTATAAGATTTATCTTTATCTTTATTTTTTCTGTCTCTGATTGTATTTACTAAATTTAATAGATTTTCTGACATGTCTAAATCCTAACGGGAATTCCTTTTGAGTTCAAATATTGTTTAGCTTCATTAATTGAATGGGTTCCATAATGAAAAATGGAGGCTGCTAGTACTGCACTAGCATTTCCTAATTTTATACCATCTACTAAGTGATCCAAGTTACCCACTCCACCTGAGGCAATCACAGGTATATTAACAGTTGAAGATATTTTAAACATTAAGTCATTATCATAACCAATTTGAGTACCATCTCTATCCATAGATGTAATTAATAACTCTCCTGCTCCACTATCTTCCATTTTTTTTGCAAATTCTATTGCGTCTAGGCTTGTGTTGTTTCTTCCACCATGGGTAAAAACCTCCCATTTATTTCCATTTTTTTTAGCATCTATTGCAACAACAATGCATTGAGATCCAAATTTTTTTGAACTTTCAATTATCATTTCAGGGTTTTGAACTGCTGCAGTATTGATTGAAACTTTATCAGCTCCACAATTTAATAATTTATTAATATCTTCGACTCCCTTAACCCCACCACCAACTGTTAAGGGCACAAAGCATTTTTTAGATGTCCTTTCAACCACGTCATAAATTGTGTCTCTATTTTCATTGGAAGCTGTAATATCTAAAAAACAAATCTCATCAGCACCACCATCACTATAAATTTTAGCTTGTTCAACTGGATCACCAGCATCCTTTAAATCTATAAAATTAATTCCTTTAACAACTCTGCCGTTTTTAACATCTAGACAGGGAATAATTCTATTTTTAAGCATCTATTTCTTTCACTAATTCCTCTAATTTAATATCCCCATCATATATGGCTTTACCAACTATTATTCCTTCAATATTTTTTAAACCTTTTGCTTTTTTAATATCATCAATTGAAGACACACCTCCAGAAATAATTACCGGACATTTAGAAACATTGGCAACATTAATTGTTTCTTCAAAATTAGGACTTTGTTTGGTTCCGTCTCTATTTATATCTGTATAAATTAATCTACTAGCACCATAATTGTTTACTTCTTTTAAATAATCTAAGGTCAATTGATTAGAGTTTTCCTTCCATCCTGAAACTGACAAGTATCCATCTTTAGCATCCAAGCCCAGGGCAATTTTATTTGGAAATTTTTGACATGCCTCTTTTAAAAAATTCTTGTCTTTTATGGCTGCACTTCCTAAAATAACTTTCTCAACTCCTACATCTGTATATTTTTGAATACTATCAATGGTTCTAATACCTCCACCTACTTCAATTTTTAAATCAAATTTATGAACTATTTCCTTAATGATATCTAAGTTAATCGTCTCTCCACTTAAGGCACCATCTAAATCAACAATGTGTAAATTTTTAAAACCATGCTCTTTGTATCTACCAGCTTGATCAACTGGTGACATTTCATATTCAGTTTTATTATTAAAATCCCCTTTAATTAATCTCACACATTTCTTATCTTTAACATCTATCGCTGGAAATATTTTCATTTGTTGCTGTTTTTTCTCTTTTCTTTTCTCCAAAGAATAAAAAATAATAAAATTAAAACTGGTTGGAGAACTACAAATATAATTATGTTTGCTAAATAATAACCAAATCCATATTCCCCTGGTGTACCACCTATAACTTGGAGAATATAAACACATAACATAAAAAGATCTGTAATAATTTTTTCAAACATTTTATAAATTTATAAAGTTTCTTATTATTTTAAGTCCTGATTTATCACTCTTTTCAGGGTGAAATTGTGTTCCAAAGATATTTTCTTTTTCAACTGAGCAAACAATATTTGATGAATAATCTGTTGTTGCAGAAATTACACTTTTATCTTCTGGAATAAATTCGTAGC
>Ga0307986_10002076_pt1 | contig 14384 bp, 13 predicted proteins | sample EllFjometageno82_FD_203170 | JGI IMG/M metagenome (GOLD analysis project Ga0307986, IMG submission 203170) | Marine microbial communities from Ellis Fjord, Antarctic Ocean - #82 | ecosystem: Environmental > Aquatic > Marine > Unclassified | place: Southern Ocean | collected 2014-10-09
GTTCTCAAAATTTTAAAAAATTTATTAAAAGCTCCAAAAACGCAGCACTCAAATTATTTAATGAAAAATGTTAGCTAATTTATATTGAATAATAATTCAAAGAATCATAGAATTCACAAATGACCTCAAAACTTAAAGATAAGTTTGATAGACAAGGTTTCTTAGTTGTTAGAAATGTTTTAAATTTTAATTTTGATTTAAAACCTATCTTGAATGATGTTGAATTTATAATGAATAGATTGGTTTATAAGTTTGTTCCAAAAAAAAAATGTGACACTGTATTTAAATATGATTTCTGGAAAAAATATACCTTCTTATCAAAATTGAATATTAAAGATTTCGATCAGTATTTTAACATTAGACCTCCTAAAGAAAATTTGAAAAAAGACAGTGATTTTTTTGCCTCTCAATCAGTCTGGAACTTAATTAGGAATAGACATATCTTAGATATAATCGAAAAATTAATTGGATCAGAAATAAATTCAAACCCTGTACAAAATTCCAGAATTAAGCAACCTGAAAAATTTTTAAAAAAAAAAATTTTATATGATGGTTTAAGCGGAAGAACGCCTTGGCATCAAGATGCTGGTGTTCTAAGTCAAAGAGGACAAAAATACACGGATTTAATCACATGTTGGATTCCTTTTACTAAAACTACTAAAAAAAATGGGTGTATGATTACAGTTCCAGGCTTACAGAAAAAAGGTTTATTTAATCATGATGCTGATTCCAAAGGACAGGCACACATTAGAAATAGTGAGCTGTTAAATAAATTAAAAACTGTAGCTTTAGAGGCAAACCCTGGTGATATTGTTTTACTTAGCAAACATACAGTACATTGCTCATTACCAAATATTTCAAACAACTTTAGAATTAGTATGGATTTAAGATACCATAAATCTGGACAACCATCTGGCCGTGATTTGCTTCCTAATTTTTGCGTAAGAAGTAAAAATAAAAAAAATATTAAAATTTACAATTTTAAACAATGGTTATCTATTTGGGAAAAAGCTAAACAAAGATGTCTTCCTAAAAAGTATACTTTTAAATATCAGACACCGACCTTCAAAGGAAAGAAAAGAGATTTAGTAAATCTTATTTAGTGAAAAAATTTAAATATCTTAAAATCTCTAAGACTAAAAAACTTAGATACATCGATAATTATTATAAAAAAAAACTATATATAATTTTTCTACCAGGTTTTATGTCTGATATAGATGGAAAAAAACCTCAAGTTTTTAAAAAATATGCTGTTCAGAATAAATTAGGTTTTTTAGCCTTCGAATACTCAGGGCATGGTAAATCATCGGGAGAGTTTACTAAGGGAAATATAACCAAATGGTCTGATGATGCTAAAAATTCAATAAAAAAAATTGTTAAAAAAAATAATTTTATTTTAATTGGATCAAGTATGGGCGCGTGGATTGCTTTAAATCAATTTAAATATTTTAAAAAACAGATTAAAGGTTTTGTAGGCATTGGTTCTGCGCCTGAATTTCTTGAGAGATTAATGTGGAAAAAATTTACAAAAAAAATTAAAAACGAAATAAAACAAAAAGGGATAAGTCTAATTAAGCGTAAACAGTCGAAATTTAAACAAAAACAAAATGAATATCCTGTTACATATCAATTAATAAAAGATGGAAGAAGAAATAAGGTCTTATCAAAAAAAATAAGATTAAAAATTAAAGTAATTATGATTCATGGCAACAAAGATGAAGTTGTACCAATATCTTTTTCAAGAAAAGTTCTTTCAATATTTTTAGGAGCCCAGAAAAAACTAGTAATAATTAAAAATGGAGATCACAGTCTGTCTGATAAAAATCATTTAAAAAAAATAATTAAAGAATTAAATAATATTGTTGTAAATGTCGTTTAATCCGATAAGAAATAGAACATACACAAGAATTTTAACAAATCTTATATAATGAAATCAGTCACAAAGAGAATCTATTTAATAGATTTCTCACTAGCCGTATTAGGTTACATACTTTTTGTTTTATTTGATACGCTAAATAAGAAGTTAACTGGTTCTTACCATGTGTCACAAATTATATTCGTTAATTCAATTTCAGCGTTATTACCAATAATTCTTTTTATTCAATCAAGAAATGGTTGGGTCAAATTAAAAAAAGTTAATTTAAAGATACACTTTTTTAGATCTGCATTGATGTTTTTTGCAATGCTTGCTTTTATAACTGGCTTACGTCACTTATCACTTGTTGTTATGTACAGTGTAGCCTTTACAGCGCCGTTAATGTTGACAATTGGAGCAAATTTATTTTTAGGAGAAAAAGTAGGCTGGAGAAGGTATACAGCGATTATCATTGGTTTTGTAGGTGTCGTAATTTCCTTAGATCCTTTTAATGAGCCCTTAAATAAATATATTTATTTAACTTTTCTAGCGCCATTATCAGTTTCAATTAGCTGGCTGATTGTCAGGAAATACGGTCAAACAGAAAATGTTTTTTCTTTTTTAATTTATGGAAAATTTTTTTTATTAATTTTTTCAGGAGTTTTTTTAATAACAAATTTTGTATCAATGAATTTAAATGATTTAATTATAAATTTTACTAGTGGGGTAATTAGAGGGATAGCATTAATTTTCATTATTAATTCTGCAAGACATTTACCTTCATCCTTATTCGCACCAACTCAATATATACAAATTTTTGCAGGAGCCATCTTAGGGTTTTTAATATTTGGAGATATACCAACTTTAAATAATTACCTAGGTAATATTTTAATTGTCGGAGCAGGTTTCTACATAATTATTAGGGAGCTAACATTATCTAAGAAAATAGTGACTATTGCAGCTAGACCTGCCACCATACCAACTGGAGCTAATGAGTAAGACTACTGTTTTATCAGTAAACTTAAAGCAAGATTAGCAGAACTATATTTTGCCTTATTTTATAAGTAAAAATAAAAATAAATAAGATTTATGGACAACAATTTAAAGAATGAAAACTTATCAGCAATAGGTGTTTTAAAAAAAATAAGTTTACACATTAGTAATAAAAGAAAAAAGAGTGTTATAGCTGTACTTTTTTTATCCATTCTAAGTTCCTTAGCAGAGTCAATTTCAATAGCTATGCTGATACCATTTATAAGTTTTTTTGTTAATCCAGAAAGTTTTATAGTCAATGATTTTTTTAAAAGTATTTTTCAATTTTTCAATACGTCAGATCAAAAAGATTTCTTATCAATAATTACTTTTTCTTTTATTTTCATCGTTTTATTAGCTAGTTTTATAAAGTTGAGATACATCAAATCTTCAAACAAGTTAACTCAAAATATTACTAGTGACTTTAGAATTAAAATATTTAAGTTCTTAATAAATCAAGACTATAGCTATCATTACAAAGAAGGTTCTAACAAAATTATGAGTAATCTTTCGCAAAAAACTAATCTCTTTGAAGCTATAATATTTTCTTCTATTAATATTATCAATGGCACTTTAATTACCTTAGCAATAACTACTATTCTAATTATAAACGAACCATTTTATACCCCATTAATAATGATTTCAATTATTTCATTCTTTTTTATAATTTTTAAAATAAGATCTGCTAAAGTTTTAAAACAAGGTCAAAGTATAAATCAAAATCAAAATTTTATTATTAACACTTTTCAAAATACTGTTGGCTACCTACCTGAAATAATTATTTATAATTTAAGAAATTTCTTTTTAAAATCTTTCAGTAATTCATCTAAAGATATAGCTAGGTCTGGAGCTAGAATTCTTACAATCTCAATGTCACCTAGAATTTTTCTTGAAACATTTTTTATTATACTGGTAGTTTTAGTTATTTATTTGTCAGATTTTAGTGAGAGATCAATCGAAGCAAATATTTCTTACTTAGCTATTTTGGCATTTGGGACACAAAAATCACTACCTTTAATTAATAGTATTTATAATCTTTCAATCCGTTTTAAATCGGCATTACCTTCTGTCAGTGATTTTTTAAATATAATCAATGATGGAAAAAAAAATATAGTAGAAGAACAGGAATATAATCTTTTGAAATTTAACAATAGAATCAGAATTGAGAATCTTACATTTAGATATGATAAAGATTTACCTAACATTATAAGTAAATTTAGCCTCAATATTGAAAAAGGTGAAAAAGTAGCGATTAAAGGTGGAACCGGCTCAGGCAAAAGCACGTTGATTAATATTATCTCAGGAATACTTAGCCCTTCTGAAGGATCAATCTCTATTGATGAAACCTTAATTGGTAAAGAAAATTTAAAAAATTGGCAAAAAAATATAGCAATTGTTCCACAAACCATTTTTTTAAACGATTCAACAATATTAGAAAATATTGCAATCGCACTAGACATTAATTCTATTGATCTTAAAAAAGTAAAAAATGCATCTAAAGTAGCTAAAATTGATACATTTATTGAATCCTTGCCTAATAAATACTATCAAAAAGTAGGGGAAAGAGGCGTTAGACTCTCAGGAGGCCAAAGACAAAGAATAGGTATTGCAAGAGCTATATATAGAGATACAGAAGTAATAATTTTAGATGAACCAACCAATGCTTTAGATACCGAAACAGAAAAACTTGTAATGGATTCCATTTCAAAGCTTGATAAAAATATTACTCTTATAATGATTTCGCACAGCGATACCTCGCTAGAATTTTTTGATAAAATTATTGATCTAGATAAATTTAAATAATTTAAGAGTTATTTGACATTTATGACTAAATTAAAAAAAAAAATAATTATAACATTTATGGGAGTTGATGGTTCTGGAAAAACAACTATTGCAAAGAAACTCCAAAAAAAATTTAAAAACTCTAAATACTTACATCTCAAACCTTATATTTTATTCAAAGATCGAAGAACTATAATAAAAAATCCCCATCTTCAAAAAAAAAGTTCATTTGTAGTGAGCTTATTAAAATTATTATCGTGGCTAATTTCTTACAAATATTTTTTCCATCAAAATAAAAAAAATAGAATTATTTTTTTTGATAGATACGCACATGATATTCTTATTGACCCATTGAGGTATAAACATAATGCTTCTAAAAAATTAACAAAATTTATTTTAAATTTTTTCCCAAAACCTGATTTATGGATTTTCTTAAATCCGCCTTTAAAAACTATAAAATATCGAAAACAAGAGTTATCTGACAATGAGTTAAAGCGACAAATTAAAGATTATAGGATTTTTTTTATAAAACAAAAAAATGTGATAATATTTGATACAAATATTTCAAAAAAAATGTTAATTAAAAATATAACAAAATCTATTAATAATCTTATTAAATGAAAAACATTTTAATCACAGGTGGAGCAGGCTACATAGGATCTCATGTAGTTGAAGCTTTAGTTAAAAATAAAAAAAAAATAGTTATTGTTGATAATTTATCAACTGGATTTAAAAAACTATTAAATGCAAATGCTAAATTTTACAACATTAATATCCTTAATAGTACGAAGATTAAAAAAATAATCATTAAATATAAAATTGACTCTGTTATACACTTGGCTGGAAGTCTAATTATTAGTTTAGGGGAAAAAAATCCCAAGTTTTATTATAAAAACAATGTACTCGGAACCAAAAGTATTTTATTGGCATGTAAAAAAACTTCTGTTAAAAATTTTGTTTTTTCCTCAACAGCAGCTGTTTATAGAGACAATCAAAAAATTGTTAATGAAAAATCTATAGTTAAGCCTAAGAGCGTTTATGGGAAAACAAAAGTAAGTGCAGAAAAATTAATTATTTCAAATTGTAAAAAATTTAAAATTAATTATGCAATTCTCAGATATTTTAATGTTTGCGGGGCAAGTCCATCAGGGAAGATAGGCCTAATAGCAAAATCAGATTCATTGTTTAAAAATATCTCTGCAACTTTGATGGAAAAAAAACCAATCGTTAAAATTTATGGAAATGATTATAATACACCAGATGGAACGGCTATAAGAGATTATATTCATGTCTCTGATTTAGCAAATGTACATTTTAAAATACTTAAAAAAATATCTAAAGCTAATAAATCAGTCGTCATTAATTGTGGCTACCAAAGAGGTCTTTCAGTAAAAGAAGTGGTTCATGAATTTAAAAAACAAAGTAAAAAAAAAATAAACATATCTTACCGCGAAAAAAGAGTTGGAGATTTAACAATGGTAATTACAAATAATAAAAAATTAAAAAAAACTATTAATTGGAGCCCAAAATATTATAAATTAAGCACAATTGTAAAATCTTGTTTAAGATGGGAAAAAATAATTAACAGATAATTTTTTATTTTTGTTGTAAAAAATTACTTTATAACTATTATTTGAAAATGCGAGATATAAACGATATTAATAGTATACTTAATGCTATTAATGAAATTAACTTAAAACCTAAAAAAAAAAAAACCATTGTTGCAAAAAAATTTACTCCTGAGCTAAATCAAGATTTAGAAATTTTGCCAGAAGTAAATAAACTTATTCCTAAAGTGCATCAAGATTTAGAAATTTCGCCAGAAGTAAATAATCTTATTCAAGAAGCTGAAGAATATAAAAAAAACATACTACGCAAATCACCTCAAGTCGATTTATTACCATCAAATAAACATATCTTAAAAAATAACAACCATAATAAGAACATCCTTAAAGATGATGTTCTTACGTCTTTGAAAATACAAGACTCATCAATTTTAATTCAAAATGAAAAAATCAAAAATTTAAAAAGATCAGAAGAGAAATTAATTTTGCAAATAACAGATTTAGAACAAGATAAAACTATATTGCAGCTGAAAATCAAAAAGTTTGAACTATTAGCAGATAGTAAAATTAATATAAACAATACTAAAGAAAATCTTAAATCTATTTATAAACAAGTTGAAAAACAAAAAAAAATTTTTATGGATCTTAAAAATTATTCAATAAAAACAAAGCAAGATTCCAACCTGTGCAAAGAAAATTATGAAAAATTAGTTATTGAAAACAATGATATTAAATTAAGGTTAGCGTCTGCTAAAGATCAGATAGTTGTATACGAAAATAATAAACAAGATCTTTTAATATCTATTAGTCAATTAAACGACACTCTATTTAAAACAAATATTGTAACAACCATAACGCCATATAAATCAACTGTTGAAGAAATTTCCCCAAAAAAGAAAAAAATTTAAAGTTACCGAACCCTTTGTTCTAAAAAATGTCTTGTGTTAAAAAAATGCAATTTTTTTTAATCAACTATTTTATTTTTATGCTTAGTTAATTTACCTTTATGAAATAATTTAAAGTTTGATATGCCAATGTTAGGTGCGACATTTAATGCGATTGATAATCATTATCATTGATAATAGTTATCATTTTCAATATAAATAAATATAAAAAAGGAAAAAATGAAAAAAATAACACTATTAGCTTTCGCATTAACATTTTGCATCACTTCTTTGTTTGCAAACGAGGTTAACGTATTTAGCGCAAGACATTACGATTCAGACATCCAACTTTATGAAAAATTTACTGCTAAGACAGGAATTAAAGTTAACGTTGTTTCTGGTAAAGACAAAGCTCTTCAAAAAAGAATTAGTGAAGAGGGAGCTGATTCAAAAGCCGATTTATATATAACTGCTGATGCAGGTAGATTGGGTGCGTTTGATGCAGCTGGCATGTTTCAAAATTCAATGTCTTCAAAAATTAAAGCTGCTGTTCCTTCTAATCTAAGATCTAATAACTGGACTGGTATAGCTAAAAGAGCAAGAATTATTTACTATTCACCTGAAAGAGTTAATGCAAATGATCTTAACGGAATGAGATACGAAGATCTTGCTGACCCTAAATGGAATAATAGAGTTGTAATTAGACAATCAAATAACGTTTATAATCAATCTCTTGTTGCTTCATTAGTTCAAAATAATGGAAAAAAAGCTACAGCAAAATGGGCTAAAGGTATTGTAGCAAATATGGCTAGAGATTCAAAAGGAAATGACAGAGCACAAATTCTAGCAGTTGCCGCAGGTGAAGCTGATTTAGCAGTAGCAAATACTTATTACTACGCGTTGATGCTATCTGGTAGCAAAGGGGAAGAGCAAAAAGCAGCAGCAAAAAAAGTTTTACCATTCTTTCCAAATCAAGATGGTAGAGGAACTCATATGAATATTAGTGGAGGTGGCGTTATAAAAACTGCACCAAATAAAGCTAATGCTATAAAACTACTTGAGTTTTTACTAACTAAAGATGCCCAAGAACATATAGTTAATAATACTTTTGAATATCCAATTATTGACGGTGTAGAACCGCATGAGTTAGTTAAAGCAATGGGCCTTGATTTTAAACAAGATCTTAAAACAAAAGTAGTCGCTTACGGAAATAAACAAGCTGATGCATTAGAAGTAATGTTAGCTGCAAAATGGAAATAAAAAGATATTCTTCTATTTATTTTCTAGTGAGAGAAATGAAAAAAGATTTATTTGGTGTTGATACAAATAATCCAACTGATGAAGTTAGTTTATTGTCTTCGCAATTGACAAATTTTGATTATTTATCAGTGTGTAAAAAAATCAATACCGATAAATGGAAGAAAATTAATTAATTTTTTTCCCAAGTGCCCATAATTACTTTTAATGAATTACCCCGTTAAATGTGTTATGGGCATAATATAAATGTTTTTAAAAAAAATTAATATTTGGTATCTAAGTTCTTTCTTAATATCTCTAATAGTAGCAATACCCATACTAACAGTTTTTAGTAGTTTTTTTGATTCTACAGGAAACTATTCAATAATTTTAAAAAACACTTTTTTATATGAATATATTTTTAATTCTTTAGTTCTTTTATTAGGAGTTTTAATATTAACATTTTTAATCGGAGTTACTTGTGCGTATTTAGTATCTTTCTATAATTTTCCAGGAGTAAATTTTTTTAAATGGGCGCTAATTTTATCATTTGCTGTACCGGCATACATCTATGCTTATTCATTAACAGCTTTTTTTGAAAATTATGGCACAGCTTTTTCAATTTTAAAAAATATATTTGGAGAAGCCAACTACAATTTATATATACCAAAATTTGATGGTATGATCGGAGCTATTCTATCAATTTCTTTTTCATTATTTGGATATGTCTACGTTTTAACTAGAGCATCCTTTCATTATCAATCACAAAACCTTATTGAACTTGGTAAAAACTTAGGATTTTCCAAAAAAAAATCTTTTTTAAATATAATTCTACCCTCTGCAAGACCTGCTATTGTTGCTGGACTTTCTCTTGTAGCGATGGAGACTTTGTCTGATTTTGGTTCTGTTTCTTTTTTTGGTGTGTCCACATTAACAACAGCAATTTATAACGCATGGATTTCATTTGACGATCTTGCTCTAGCAAACAGAATATCCTTTTATCTTCTAATATTTATTCTTGGCTTATTTATCTTGGAGAATTTTTCTAGAAAAAAAGCTCAATATCATGCGCCTACTAAAAGTGGTTTTAAAAAAAAAATGCCTATAGATCTTACGGGTCGAAAATCATTTTTAGCCTTCACTTTCTGTGCTTTAGTTTTCTTTGTTAGTTTTTTATTTCCTGTTTTACAAATGCTTTATTGGACTATTAGTTTTCCAAAACATTTAGCAGATTTAAATTTAATAAAACTTTTTTCAAATACAATGTTATTAGTTTTCTTATCAAGTCTTTTACTAATTTCTTTAAGTTTTATTTCTAATTATGGAAATAGAGTAACCAGAAGTAAATTATTGAGTGTGTTAACTACTTTTTCTGTTTCAGGCTATGCTATTCCTGGAATAATTTTAGCCGTAGCTTTTATCACTTTCATTTCTTGGCTTGATAACAACGTGATTAGTTTTTTTGGATTTGGAACCATTAAATCAATTTTTATTGGTTCTGTGTTAGGTTTAATTTTAGTTTACTTTATTAGATTTTACTCATTAGCAAGTAACGGTCTTAAGTCGGGTTACCTAAAAATTAACTATGCCATTGATGAAAGCGCCTATCTTTTAGGTTACTCAAAATTTAAAACTTTTACAAATATTCATATTCCTTATTTAAAAAATTCAATATTATTAATAGGCATTTTGATTGCCATTGAAATTATAAAAGAATTACCCATAACGTTAATAATGAGACCTTTCAATTTTGAAACATTTGCAACTACTGCTTATATTTTTGCATCTCAAGATTTACTTGAAGCAGCAGCTGCGCCATCTTTATTTCTCATTATTATTGCAAGTTTCTTTATTTTGATTACATCTAGATATATTCTTAATGATTAAAACTATGAGTAAAAATTTTTTAGAGATAGATAATGTTACTTTTGTAGCTAGCGAAAAAAATAAGGTAAATAATGTCTCTATGCAGATTGAAAATAAAGGAGATATAATTTGTTTATTAGGTCCTTCTGGAATTGGAAAAACTACAATTTTAAGAACTATTGCAGGTCTGGAAAAAATTGATTCTGGAAAAATTACTTTAAACAATAAAATAATATCCTCTAAAGACACACATATTGAACCAGAAAATAGAAACATATCTTTAGCATTTCAAGAAAATTCATTATTTCCTCATTATAACGTTATTCAAAATATAAAGTTTGGTGCTGAGAGAAATAAAAGCAAGAGAAAAAATTTAAATATTAATGAAGTAATTAAATTTTTACACTTAGAACATGTGGTAGATAAATTTCCACATCAAATAAGCTCTGGAGAAGCCCAAAGAGCATCATTAGCTAGATCTTTATTGTCAAACCCTGACTTATTATTATTAGATGAACCCTTGTCAAATATAGATCAAAATTTCAAAGAAGAAATACAGGTAAAACTAAAGCAAGTGTTAACAGAACATAAAATTACTACTATAATTGTTACACATGATTCTTACGAAGCTTTTTATTTAGGGGCTAAGTGTGGAATTATTTTAGATGGTCAACTTAGGCAGTATGATGACCCTTATAACGTTTATCATTTCCCAAACTCTATAGAAGTTGTAAATTTTTTAAATAGAGGAACTTTAATTCCAGCTAAAGTCACGGGTGAAAATAGCTTGGAAAGTGACGATCTTGGTACAATTAAAGGTAATTTTATAAAACATTATCCAAAAGGATCCTACGTTAAGCTGCTAATACAACCTGAAGATTTAGAACATGATGATGGTAGCAACCTGAAGCTAGAAGTAGTGGACAGACAGTTTAGAGGAACCAACTTTATATACACACTCAAAACTCCAAATAATTTATTGATCCCAGTATTTGTTCACTCGCATCACATCCATCAGCATGAAGTTGATGAAAAATTTGGAATTAAGAGACCTATTAACATTGATCATATAGTTTGTTTCTAATAGAAACTAACATCTTAATTAATTTTAACTTTTTCTATTCTTAAAATTATATTAGGTTAACTAAAAGAGCGCCCTTAGCTCAGTTGGATAGAGCATCGGTTTTCTAAACCGAGGGTCCGTGGTTCGAATCCACGAGGGCGCACCAAAAAAATTTAAATTTAAATTTTAATCTTAATAAAATCTAAAAGACTGAGAATTGTAATTTTTAATATTTCAATTATTTCGTAGAAATAATTTATGTAGGGTTCTGTGACTGGATATTTTGAAATAATTAAAATTTTTGAAACATTTAAAATAACATAGATTGTAAAAAAAATTATAATAATTGAGATTAGGTATGCATAAAAACCAAAAGTGTTTTTTTTCTTTTTTTTCTCATTTTCCTCAAATACAATTAACTCTTCTTGTGACAGAAGATCTTTATCAATTTTGTGTTCTTTAATTGCGTTAAAAGTTTCTTCATTTAATTCATTGGATAATAAAAAAGGTTGATTTAAATTAGTGTAGTTTTTCTCAATATTTCCATCCTCTCTTAATATATTATTATCTTTAATAATATTAACCTCTTCTTTTAATGGGTCATTTTTTTCTAGATTACTAAGAGTTTGTTTAATTTCTTTTAACGTCTCATCAAAAATTAATGTGTCAGCTACATCATGATTTTGTTTATTTTCTTGGTGTAATTCTTCTATGCTAATATCTTCTTCCTTAGATTTGTTTGACAGTGTGGTTATTTTTTCCATAACATATTCAATAAAGTATCCTATTTTTTTAAATTAATATATAATAAGTTTAAATTCATAAAAAATTATTAACAATTATAAAAAGTTCCTTGAAAAAAAAATTTTTAGAATTCTGCACTAATAATAAATTTCATCAAAACGAAGAACAGATCAAGACGTTAAATTTAATCGTTAATTTTTACGAAAAAAACAGCAGCAAAAAAAATAAGTTTTTTGATTTTTTTGTTAAAAAAAAAAATAAAATAGGCTTTTATTTATACGGCGACGTTGGGACAGGCAAGACCATGTTACTAAATTTTTTTTTTGATCATCTTGAGATTTCAAAACAACGAATGCACTTTAATGAGTTTATGATTAAGTTTCATGATTTTAGACATAATTATAAACTTAAAGGAAAAGATAACTCCATAGAAACTTTTGTTAAAAATTTAAAAGAAAAAGTAGATCTTATTTACTTAGATGAATTTCAAGTTACTAATATTGTAGATGCAATGATTTTAGGAAAATTGTTTGAAGCTATTTTCAAAGAAAACATAAAAATTTTGATAACATCTAATACAAAAATTGTAGATTTATACAAAGATGGTTTGCAAAGAGAACAATTCTTGCCTTTTATTGATAGTTTTAAATTTTTTTGTTTTGAACACGAATTAATTATTGATCAAGACTATAGAAAATTAGGAATTACTAAACTTAAACGCTTCTTCTATCCTGTAAATGAAAAGACGACCTTTGAAATGAGTCAGGTCTTTAGACTTTTATCCAAAGGTAAAAAAAACAATCCTCTTCAGCTAAACATAAAAGGCAGAAAATTTATAATTAGTTCTTTTTTTGAAGGATTTACTAGACTTAATTTTAAAGATCTGTGTGCTATAAATTTAGGAGCTGAAGATTACATAGCAATTGCAAAGAAATGTAATTTTTTAACTATAGATAATATTCCAAATTTCAACGATGATAATGCAGATCAACAACAAAGATTTATTACTCTAATTGATATTTTTTATGAAAAAAAAATTCCCATTATGGTAAGTGCTCATTTTAATCAAAAAAACTTTACATCTTCTAGAAACCTTCACGAACCATACAAAAGAACTATAAGTAGGTTATTTGATCTCACCTCTCCAAATTTTAAAAAATAATTAATTTTGTAAAAACTAAAAACAACATCTAGTAAATACTGTAAAAATGTAACCACATATTGTGATATTTTATCTAATTACTTGATCCATTATTTTAATTTATCTATTCTTGATGAATATTTTGATCGATCAAAATAAATTAATAATAAAAAAAGGATAACAAAAATGTTAAAAACTTTTAAAAATTTGATTTTAGTTGTTTCTGCATCATTAATTTTGGTTGCTTGTGGGCAACAAGGTGGTGGAGCTGGATCAAAAAAATCTAAAACATTACAGAACACACAAAAAGCTGGATTTGTAAAATGTGGAGTTTCACAAGGTCTCCCAGGTTTTTCAAATGCTGATACCGCTGGTAATTGGTCAGGTATAGACGTTGATGTATGTAGAGCTGTTGCTGCTGCGGTACTAGGTGATGCAGACAAAGTTAAATACACTCCGTTAAGTGCGAAAGAAAGATTTACTGCATTAATCGCAGGTGAAATCGACATTCTTTCAAGAAACACTACTTGGACATTATCAAGAGACGCTGACATTGGTTTAACTTTTGTAGGTGTCAACTTTTATGATGGCCAAGGTTTTATGGTAAGAAAAAACTCTGGAATTAATTCAGTTAACGATTTTCAAAGCGGTATTTCTGCGTGTACAAACACAGGAACTACTACTGAATTAAACATGAGAGACTTCTTTAATTCTAAAAATATAAGCTATGAACCAATCGCTTTTGAAAAAGCTGACGAAGTTGTTGCTGCTTATGACGCCGGAAGATGTGATACTTATACTACCGATAAATCTGGTTTAGCTGCTCAAAGAACAAAAATGACTGCACCTGATGATCACAAAGTATTGCCTGAAACAATTTCTAAAGAACCACTAGGACCAGTTGTACGTCAAGGTGACGCTGTTTGGGAAGATATTGTTAGATGGTCTTTAAACGTTATGATCGAAGCTGAAGAATATGGTATTACGTCATCAAACGCTTCTAGCCTAAAAGATTCAGAAAACCCACAAATTAAGAGATTAGTTGGTTCTGAAGGTGAATTAGGTTCTGCTTTTGGTTTAGATAACGAATGGAGTTTAAGAATTATTGAACAAGTTGGTAACTACGGTGAAATCTATGAGAAACACATAGCTAGCACTGGAATTATGCCTGACAGAGGTCCAAATGAACTTTGGACTAAAGGTGGTATACTTTACG
>Ga0307986_10002077_pt1 | contig 14383 bp, 14 predicted proteins | sample EllFjometageno82_FD_203170 | JGI IMG/M metagenome (GOLD analysis project Ga0307986, IMG submission 203170) | Marine microbial communities from Ellis Fjord, Antarctic Ocean - #82 | ecosystem: Environmental > Aquatic > Marine > Unclassified | place: Southern Ocean | collected 2014-10-09
ATTGTCATGTGGTAATTAAATATGTCGGCAAACTATCACTTAAGTATAAAATATACAATATGATCACAATTGAAGATTTTAAAATAAAACACTCAAATAAAGTACGATTTATTGGTTTAGATTTAGGATCAAAAAGAATTGGGGTCTCCATTTGTGATGAAAGACAATCAATCGCTACACCCTTTAAAACTATAATTAAAACAAATACTAACGAGCTTATTAATCAGCTTAAGGTGATTATTGAAGAAAATAATATTGGTGGGATCATTATTGGAAATCCAGTGAATATGGATGGCTCCTTAGGAAGATCTTCTCAATCTGTTAATGACGTAGCATCAAACATATCTAAGTCGATTGATCTACCTGTAATTCTTTGGGATGAAAGACTTTCAACTGTTGGAGCGTTTAACCTCTCTAGCCTATTAGATGTTAATGTCTCAAAAAGAGTAAAAACTATTGATCAAAATGCAGCAGCCTTTATTTTACAAGGCGCAATAGACTTTTTAAACAATTAATACTTGCCATAGAGACACTTAATAGTTATAGAGTTAATTTTAATGGCAATGAAAACAAATAAAGCTATTAAAATATCTCAAAAACACCTCCTAGGTATCCAAGATCTATCCATTAATGATGTTAATCTAATTTTAGACGAAGCTAAGACATTTATTAAGCTTAACCAAAGTAAAAATAAAAAATTAGACGTCCTAAGAGGAAAAACTCAAATCAATTTATTTTTTGAACCATCAACTAGAACACAGAGTTCCTTTGAACTTGCAGGAAAAAGATTGGGTGCAGATGTAATGTCCATGAACATGTCAAATTCTGCAATTAAAAAAGGTGAAACACTTATAGATACAGCAATGACATTAAATGCAATGCATCCAGATATTATTGTTATCCGTCATCAAGATTCAGGGGCATGCAATCTTTTATCTCAAAAAGTTAACTGTGCTGTGCTTAATGCTGGGGATGGAAGTCGTGAACACCCTACACAAGCTTTATTAGATGCTTTAACTATTATAAATCGTAAAAAAAAAATAGAAGGTTTAAGAATTGCCATTTGTGGAGACATCACACATTCACGTGTTGCTAGATCAAATATCTATCTACTAAATATGTTAGGGGCAGAAGTGAACATAATAGCTCCATCAAATCTTATGCCCAAAGAAATAGAAAAATTTGGCGTTAATACTTTTACTAATATGAAAAAAGGATTAAAAAATTGCGACATTGTAATGATGCTAAGATTACAGAATGAGAGAATGAGCAGCTCATTCTTATCATCTAACAGAGAATATTATGAATATTATGGATTAACTCCAGATAAACTTTCTCATGCTAAAGAAGATGCTTTAATCATGCACCCCGGTCCTATGAATAGAGGAATTGAAATTGATACTAAATTAGCAGATGACATTAATAGAAGTGTAATTAAAGAACAGGTGGAACTTGGTGTTGCAGTAAGAATGGCTTGTTTAAAAATATTTTGTGAATAAATGAAAAAACAATATTTTACAAATGCAAACATAATTGATCCTCATAATTCTATGAATGAGAATGGTGGATTAATTATAAATGAAGATGGATTAATTGAAGCAATTGGTAAAAAAGTTAATAGTAACAACATTCCCTCAAGAGAAAAGATAGTCGATCTAAAAGGTAAATATATATTTCCAGGATTGGTAGATATGAGAGTTTTTGCTGGTGAACCTGGATATGAATACAAAGAAAATTTCAGAACACTAAGTAACGCCGCACTAGCTGGAGGGGTAACTTCAGTTGTTACCATGCCAAATACAGATCCAGTAATAGATAATGTTTCAATAGTAGATTTTTTAAAAAGAAGAGGAAGAGACAAATCTAAAATAAATGTTTTTCCAAGTGCTTCACTTACTAAAAATATTGAAGGTACTAACATGACAGAATTTGGTTTGCTTCAAAGTAGAGGAATAGTTGCTTTTACGGACGGAATAAAAACTATTCAAAATACTCAATTGATGTCACGTATAATGAATTCAGCTAAAGATTTAGGAACTCTTATAATGCAGCATGCTGAAGATTATGATTTGTCAAAAAATGGAATGATTAATTCTGGAATCATAGCAACAAAACTTGGTTTATCTGGAATACCAACTGTTGCTGAAAGAATAATTATTGAAAGAGATTTAACATTGCTTGAAAATATTAAGTGTAGATATCACATATCACAAATATCGGCTGGAAAATCTGTTGAAATTATTAAAGAAAGAAAAGAGAGAGTTAAGTTTTCAACAGGTGTTTCGATTAATAACTTATCACTCAACGAAAATGATATTGGAGACTTTAGAACATTTTTAAAACTTTCTCCACCACTAAGAACGGAAGAAGATAGGGTGGCTTTAGTTCAGGGTTTAAAAGATGAAATAATCGATGTGATTGTATCAGATCATAAACCAGAAGATGAAGAACAAAAAAGATTAACATTTGCACAGGCTGCAACTGGTGCTTCAGGAATTGAAACTTTATTATCCCTAAGTTTAGAAATGTATCATAATGGTTCTTTAAAATTAGAAACTATTGTTAAAGCTTTAACCTCTAATCCTGCAAAAATATTAAAAATTAATAAAGGCAATCTTTCACTTGGGAATGAAGCTGATTTTTGTATCATAGACATTGATAAACCTTGGATTGTAAAAAAAGAAAAACTTATCTCAAAATCTAAAAATACTTCAATTGAAGATAAAAAACTTCAGGGTAAAGTCACAAATACATTTGTAAAAGGTGAAGAACTATTTACATTATAACAATGGAATATTTTATCATTGTATTAGGGTCATATTTATTGGGATCAATACCTTTTGGCTTTATACTTACAAAAATATTTTTAAAGAAAGATATTAGAGATATCGGATCAGGAAACATTGGTGCCACTAACGCTCTTAGAACTGGCAATAAATTGTTAGGTTACACCACGTTAGCTCTAGATATATCCAAAGCTATACTGCCTGTTTTATATGTTAAATTTAATTATCCAGACTATATTTTTATTGCATCATTAAGTGCTTTTTTAGGCCACGTATTCCCTATATGGCTTAAGTTTAAAGGTGGTAAAGGTGTTGCGACTTATATCGGAATACTTTTTTCTATTAATTTAATTTTTGGTTTAGTATTTATAGTGAGCTGGATTGTTACTTTTATTATATTCAAATATTCTTCTCTATCATCTCTTGTTGCGAGTTTAATGGTGCCTGTTTATTTAATAATTTTTCATAATTATGAATCAATATTTTTTATCATTATGTTTGTCCTGATTTTCTATACCCATAGAGAAAATGTTAAACGTTTGAAAAACAAAGAAGAAACAAAGACTAAAATTTATTAATTTGACTATCTAAGACTTTTAAGTAATTTGTTTAATAATGAATCTTGTCATTGTAGAAAGCCCTGCTAAAGCTAAAACTATCAATAAATACTTAGGGGATGACTATATTGTTTTAGCAAGTTATGGTCATATTAGAGACCTTCCATCTAAAAATGGATCAGTTGATCCAAACAACAATTTTAAAATGGAATGGGAAGTTGACAGTTTCTCTAAAAAGTATCTTAAAGAAATCACAGATGCAGCTAAGATTTCCTCTAAAATTATACTAGCAACTGACCCTGATCGCGAAGGTGAAGCGATTGCTTGGCATGTTAAAGAATATTTAAATGAAAAAAAATTAATTAAAGATAAACATGTAGAAAGAGTTGTTTTTAATGAAATTACCAAAAAAGCAGTAATTCATGGAATTGAAAATCCAAGGCAAATCGAACCTTTATTGGTAGATGCTTATATGGCAAGAAGAGCTCTAGACTATTTAGTTGGTTTTAATATTTCTCCAATATTATGGACAAAATTACCAGGATCTAAATCTGCAGGACGTGTTCAATCAGTAGCTTTAAAGCTAATTACTGAAAGAGAGCACCAAATAGAATTATTTAATCCTGAGGAATTTTGGACTTTAAGTGTCAAATTCAACGATAATGATAAAAAATCTCTACTAGCTAGCATTATCCAATTAAATAATAAAAAAATTGAAAAATTTTCTTTTAAAAATAAAGCTGAGATAGATGTGGCAATAAACGAAGTGAGATCTAAAAAATTTCAAATAAGTGAGATCTCGAGTAAAGTTATAAAAAGAAACCCGTCAGGTCCCTTCACAACTTCTACCCTACAGCAAGTTTCTTCAGGTAGGTTAGGTTTTGGAGCATCGCGTACAATGCAAATAGCTCAAAAACTATACCAAGGTATAGAAATTGATGGTGAAACTATTGGACTTATTACTTATATGCGAACAGATGGTACCAATCTATCAACGGACGCTATACATGAATTTAGAAAATATATTAAAAACAAGTTTGGTGCAGAATATGTTCCAGATAACCACACTAGTTACACGGGGAAAAAAGCTAAGAATGCACAGGAAGCACATGAAGCAATTAGACCAACAGATATTATGCGAGCACCAGATACTGTTAAAAATTACTTAAGTCCTGATCAACATAAGTTATATACTCTAATTTGGAGTAGAGCCCTATCGTCCCAAATGGAACCAGCACAATTTGATAGAAATACAATAACTATAAACTCTGATGATAATGGAACAATTTGTAAGGCAAGTGGTTCTGTGATTAAATTTGATGGATTTTTAAGAGTAATGAAGGATAGTAAAAAAGATGATGATGAAAATATCCTTCCTGAAATGAAAGAAGGTCCAATTAACATCGAGGCATTGTTAGATGAACAACATTTTACACAACCACCACCTAGATATTCAGAGGCAAGCTTAGTTAAAAAATTAGAGGAATTAGGTATTGGGAGACCCTCAACTTATGCAAGCATTATCTCTGTTATATCAACACGAGGTTACGCTGAATCTATTAATAAAAGATTTCACCCTACAGATAGGGGTAAATTGATATCTGCATTTCTTGAAAAACTATTCTCAAAATATGTAGATTATAATTTTACTGCAGAATTAGAAAATCAATTAGATGAAATTACAACAGGTAAAGAAGGGTGGATTAAAGTTCTTGAAATTTTTTGGAAAGATTTTAATAAAAATGTTTTAGAAGTTAAGGAAAAAAGAACAAGAGAAGTTCTGGATTTATTAAATGATAGTCTCGGAAGTTTAATTTTTGAAAGAGACAAAGATGGAAATATTAATAGACAATGTAAATTATGTGATAGTGGTTCTTTAAGTTTAAAGAATAGTTTTAGGGGTGGTGCTTTTATAGGTTGTTCAAATTATCCGGAATGTAAGTTTACAAGACCGTTATCAAAAGCAAAGGCTGCAGCACAATATCAGCTTGCTGAACCAAAATTAATAGGGAAAAATGAAAATGGTAATGACATGTATCTTAAAAATGGAAGGTTTGGTCCTTATATTCAATATGAAATAATTAAAGAAATTAAAGAAGAAGTGATAGTGGAAACTAAAAAAAAAAAAAAAACTAAAAAAAAAAAAATTAAGAAAGAAGATAATAATTTAAGAAACGTATCAATACCTAAAGGTGTTACTCTAGATAGTATTGATCTAGATAGAGGAAAGTTTTTATGTTCTCTTCCTATAAACCTAGGTGTTAATCCTGAAAATCAAAAAAATATAATATTAAACTCAGGAAGATTTGGTCCTTATCTAAAATGTGATAATAAATCAGCTAGAATTGAGAATGTTGAAGAGATTTTTTCAATTGGCCTAAATAGAGCTATAACTCTAATAGCTGAGGCTAAACCTGGAAGAATGTCATCGTCAATTATAAAAGACCTTGGTGAACATCCTGAGGATAAAAAGCCAGTTAGAGTAATGAAAGGTCAGTATGGTCCATACATTAAATATAAGTCTTTAAATGCAACAATACCTGAAGAAAAAGACCCTTTAGAACTTAATATGGAAGAGGCATTAATATTGATTGAGAAAAGAAAAGAATACGATAAAAGTAAAAAAACAAAAAAAAGGAAAAAAAAATGATTAAAAAAATATTATTAATATTATTTGCTCTGACACTCACTTCATGTGCAAATGTTAAAGAAAGAATTCCTAAACTTCAAAAATGTACTGGAAATGAAACAAACAAGACATTGGCTGAAGTTCTTTGTAAAAAATAATTATGTCATTTGAAAATAAAATTCAGGAGTTAAAATTAGAACTTCCTAATGCAAAAGCTCCTGTTGGATCATACGTTGCATCAAAATTTTCCAATGGGATGCTTTTTATTTCAGGTCAAATTTCAATATCAGCTAATGGTGATTTAATTAAAGGTAAACTTGGAAAAGATTTAAAAACAGAAGATGGTTATGAGGCTGCTAAGAGATGTGGATTGAGTATAATTTCTCAAGTTAAAAAAGCTTGTAACGGTGATTTATCTAAAATTAAATCTTGTATTAAATTAACTGGATTTGTAAATTCAACAGAGGATTTTGTTGAGCAACCAAAAGTAATTAACGGTGCTTCTGATTTAATAGTATCTGTTTTTGGAGATGCTGGAATGCATACAAGGGCAGCAGTTAGTACAAACAGTTTGCCATTAGGTGTTTCTGTAGAGGTTGATGCAATTTTTGAATTAAATTAATTACCTATACTAAAATATTTAATTTTTAGCTCTTTCATCTTGATGGGTGAATAAATATTTCTCATATCAAATATTATAAATTTTTTATTTTTAACTTCTTTTTTGAAATTTATTGATTTAAAATCATTCCATTCTGTATGGATTATTATTAAATCAGAATCTTTTATTGCATTACTAATATTTTTGGAAAAAGTAACATTTTTAAATTTTCTAAAATTATCCTTTTCACCAGTTGGATCATAATAATTTATTTTTGCGCCTTGTTTAACTAAAAAAGGTATCATTGATAAGCATGATGAATCCCTCATATCATCTGTATTTGCTTTAAAAGTTACACCCAAAAAACATATCTTTTTATTTTTAACTTTATTTTTCAATAAATTGGTAACTCTTTTTAATAATAATGAAGATCTATTTTCATTAGATTTAATAACACTTTTAATAATTGATAAATCTATTTTAAAATTATCAGCTGTAGCAGTAATGGCTTTGGTATCCTTTGGAAAACATGAGCCACCGTAGGCTGGACCTGCTCTTAGGAATCTCCCACCAATTCTTTTATCAAGACCCATTCCTATGGAAATATCCTCAATATTGACATCTATTTTTTCACATAAGTTTGCAAGCTCATTGATAAATGTTATTTTTGTAGCTAAAAAAGCATTAGATGCATATTTAATTAGCTCAGCAGCTCTTCTTGATGTATTTAAATATTTTGCTCCTTTTGATATTAGTGGCGAATACAGATTTTTTAAAATCTTATTAGATTTTTTATCATTTGTGCCAATTACAACTCTATCAGGGTAAGTAAAATCTCTTATAGCCTCACCTTCTCTTAGAAATTCAGGATTTGAAACAACGGAGAAAAGTTTTTTAGATACTTTTTTTGAAATAATTTTTTCAATTTCATCTCCTGTTGTCACAGGTACTGTTGATTTAGTGATAATGATTTTAAATTTAGAAATAGTGCCACCAATCTCTTTAGCAACATTATAGATTTGACTTAAATCAGCACTGATAGAATTTTTTTTGGTGGGTGTGCCTACACAAATAAATATAATATCTGATTTTGAAATAGACTCTTTTAGATTAGTTGAAAATTTTAACCTATTATTTTTATAGTTTTTTAAAACTAATTCATCTAATCCTGGTTCGTAGATTGGAATAATACCTTTTTTTAAATTCTCCACTTTTTTTTGATCTCGATCTACACATATAACTTCATTACCAAGATCTGAAAAACAAACACCACTTACTAAACCAACATAACCAGTTCCAATCATACACAGTTTCATATTTTAGCCATCTCCAAAGTAGAATTAATATAACCTTTCATTGTTCCACAATCTAAATATTTACCAGAAAAATTATGACCTATAAATTTATCATTATCATTAATCAAAGATTGAATAGCATCAGTAATATGAATTTCATCACCGTTACCAGGTTTTAACTTACTTAGTTTCTTAAAAATTGTTTTAGGCAAAATATATCTACCAATCACAGCATTACTTGATGGTGCTAGTTTAATAGTAGGTTTCTCCACTACGCCTTTAATTATAAAATTCTTGTTATTAATCTTTTCTTTAACATTATAAATTCCCCATCTCGAAACATTTTTTTTATTAACTTTCATGCTAGCCATAACTGATGAATTAAATTTTTTATGAATAGCGATCATTGATTTTGAGCAATTTTGTTTAATTATCAAATCGTCAGGCAATAACATCAAAAAATATTTATCTTTTATAAATTTTTTAGTCTTAAGAACCGCATCACCTGTTCCAAGTGGCTTATCTTGAAAAACAAACTTAATCATTTTTTTATATTTTAAAATTTTTTTATATTCATTTATAATGCGTGGATCCTTTTTACGTTTAATTATGTCTTTGTAAAATTTATCGTTATAAAAATATTTTTTTATCATTAATTTTTTTTGTGAAATAATAAAAATAACCTCTTTAATTCCAGCTTCAATGCATTCATCAAGAATATATTCTATCCCAGGTTTTCCATTAATAGGTAAAAGCTCTTTTGCAAATACACTCGTTAACGGAAGTAGTCTTGTTCCAAGTCCTGCTAAAGGGATTATTGCTTGTTTAATCATATAAATGTTTTACTTATTATTATTATTATTACAAATGAAATTAATAAAACATATAACTGATTTAAATAAGGCAATTAACAATGAAAATGAATTAGGATTTGTTCCAACAATGGGGAGCCTTCATAAAGGCCATGAATTTTTAATTAAATTATCAAAAAAAAGATGCAAAAAAACACTAGTTAGTATTTTTGTTAACCCCACTCAATTTAACAGTAATGATGACTACAGAAATTATCCTAGAAATTTAAGCAAAGATCTTAAAATTCTAAAAAAATTAAAGGTTGATTTTGTTTATTTACCAACAGTAAATCAAATCTATAAAGAAAAAAAATTAACTAAAATTGCTTTGAAAAAATCACATAAGATTTTATGTGCTAAGTTTAGAAAAGGTCACTTTGAAGGTGTGCTTAATGTTTTAAATCGTTTTATAAAATTAATATCTCCAAAAATTATGTTTATGGGTGAAAAAGACTATCAACAATTTTTTCTAGTTCGAAATTTTATTTCAAAAAAATATACAACACAAGTTTATGCATGTAGGACAATCAGAAGCTTAAATGGTATTGCTTTATCGTCAAGAAATAAACTGTTAAAAAAAACTGATCTTAAAACTTCCGGTTTAATTGCTAAAAAATTACTTAAATTAAAACGTTCACTTTATAAAAAAAATGGGTTGGATGCTATTGGTCCAACTAAAATAAAGGCGCTAATTCAAAAAACAAAAAAAAAATTGACGAATGAATTTGATATTAAAATTGAGTATTTAGAGTGCAGAAATTTAATGAACTTAAGTACAAATTTGAACAATAAACCATTTAAACTTTTTTTATCATACTATCTAAAAAACGTGAGACTTATAGATAATTTCTAAAGAAAGTACGCGCTAACACCTAAGAACGATACAAAGCCAATCACATCAGTTATTGTTGTAACAAATACACTGGATGCAATAGCAGGATCAATGTCCATTTTCTTTAAAGTTATTGGAACTAAAATTCCAAATAGTCCCGCTACTATCATGGTAACAATCATTGACATGGCTATTATCAATGAAAGTAATGAATCTTCAAACCAAACTTGCACTACAAAAGCACTAATTATTGCAAAAATAATACCATTTAATATTCCAATATTAAATTCTTTTAAAATGTTCTGTGCAAAATTATTTTTTGATAAATCATTTGTAGCTAAAGTTCTTATTGTAACTGCTAGAGTTTGCATGCCAGCATTTCCACCCATCGATGCAACAATTGGCATTAAAAAAGCAAGAACAACCATTTGTTCTATTGTTGCTCCAAATAAACTGATTACCCAAGTAGCTAGAAATGCTGTAAAAAGATTTAATAACAACCAGTTAAATCTTCTTTTAGTTTTAGTTAAAACACCATCTGTAATAGCTTCATCACCCACACCTGCTAGCCTCAAAGTGTCCTCTTCAGCCTCTTCTTTAAGTACAGTTAAAACGTCATCATTAGTAATCATTCCAACTAATTTGTTAGTTTTATCTACAACTGGTGCAGAATTTAAATTGTAATTCTCAAATAAATTTCCAACTTCCTCTTTATCCATATCAACTGGAATAAAGAGTTGAGATTCTGACATAATAGAAAACATTTTCGTTTCTCTTGGTGTTGTCAAAACTTTTGATGACGGAACGGTTCCAATTGGTTTAAATTCTTCATCAACAATAAAAATTTCAAGGAACTCTTCGGGTAAATCTTTATTTTCTCTTAAATAATCAATAGTTTGGCCAACAGACCAATTACTTGGAATAGCAGTAAATTCACGTTGCATTATTCTTGCAGCTGTATCTTCGGGGTAACTTAAACTTTCTAAAAGAGCAAAACGGTCTTTTGGTGGTAATGAACTTAAGATTATATTTTTGTCTTTCTCATCAACATTTTCTAGAATTTTAATTGCATCATCAGATTCGAGGTTTTTTAATATAGTTACAATAGATTCGGATGATAAATATGTAATAATTTCTGATTGAATGGACTCATTTAGTTCAATAAAAACCTCAGGATCAATATTAAAATTATTAAGCTTAATTAAACTTTCTCTATCATTTTGTCCAAGGTGTTCAATTATATCAGCAGCATCTGCAGGGTGCATTTCTTTAAAAGAATTAGTAATAAAAAGTGCATCATTGTTAGAAATTTTACTTGTAACGATCTTTATATATTCTTTATTAAACTCAAAATTTACTTTTTTATCTTTTATTTTTTTTACTAAAGACATAAATTTACCTATAATTCAATGGCACTATTAATACAAAATTTAGATAATACAATTTATAAATGAAAATAGAGATTAAAAGGTCAATAAAACCTGTAAAATATAAAGAAGCAATAAAATTACTTGAGGCAAGATTAATTGACATAAACACTAATAATGCAAAAGATCTAATCTGGGTTTTGGAACATGAGGAAGTTTATACTGGTGGTACAAATTATAATAAAAATGAAATTTTAAATAAAGATATAAAATTAGTTGAAACTAACAGAGGTGGTAAAATTACCTATCATGGACCAGGTCAAATTATTTGTTACTTTGTTATAGATTTAAAAAAAAGAAAAAAAGATATTAGAAAATTTATTACATTAATTGAAAAAACAATTATTGAAAGTTTATCAGAATATAACATTAAATCATTTGGTGATCCAAAAAATATTGGAATTTGGTTAAATCATAAAAATGAGACTAAAAAAATTGCAGCGATAGGAATAAGAATAAGCAAGTGGATTGCATATCATGGCTTTGCTATTAATGTAAATAATGATTTAAAAAAGTATAATGACATTATTCCTTGTGGAATAACCGATAAAGGTATTTCTAATTTAAAAATAGTTAAAGATCAAAATTACGAAAACTTAAATGAAATAATTATTGATAATTTTATTAAGAATTTGGAAACCTAAGTCTTTTAGTCTTTAATAATTTCTTAAAATAATCTGGTAAGAGAGCTGTATAAGTGTACTTCTTATCATTAATCATAAATCTAATTTGGTATGAGTGTAGCATTAAATTTTTATTTATTGCCTTATCGGTATTACTAAATTTATATTTTTGATCACCGTATATAGGGTTACCTGCTGCATATAATTGTTTTCGTAATTGATGTTTTCTTCCTGTAATAGGTTTCATTTCAACAAGGCTACAAATAGAATTTTTATCTAAAACTTTATAGAGTGTTCTTGCTTTTTCAACTATTTCTTTATCATTGTCATACCTTGTCAAATTTTCATTCCATTCACCAGAATCTTTTGTTAATTCACCATGACATATTGCTAGATAAGTTTTGTGTACCTTTCTCAATCTAAAAAGAGATGTTAATAATTGAGCTGACTCCCTGTGTTTAGCCATTATAAAAACTCCAGATGTATCTTTGTCCAATCTGTGAACAGAAAAAGGTTTTGTATTTTGAAAAATTTCACTTTGTGCAAAAATATCTACAAGGTTTTTTTTTGATTTGGTTCCACCCTGTACAGCAATGCCTGAACTTTTATTTAAAACAATAAAATCATCGTTGTTATCAATTATCAATTCTTCATTTTCTTTAATAATTTCTTCTGATGGCTGAAATTTGATTGTTTTTTGAATTATCGTTTCTTTAAAATCAAAATTAAATAAATTAATCTCATCACCTGTCTTGACTTTTTGAGAACTTTTTATTTTTTTATTATTAAGTTTAATTTTGCTATTTCTTAAGTTTTTTTCAATTAGTCCCTGGGGAATATTTCCAAGATTATTTCTAATCCATCTATCTATACGCATGTCATTACACGTTAAATCAACGGTATAAGACTTTTTCATGATGATTTATTTTTATATAAAAAATTAAGCAGTAGCTAATTTTTTTTCTTCTTTATTATCTTTAATTAAATCTTTAGATGTATCTTTTTTCTTTTTATCAACTCTTTTTGCTTCTACGTCTCGATCAACAAACTCTATAACTGCCATTGGTGCATTATCACCGTATCTAAAACCAGCTTTAATAATTCTTGTATATCCACCACTTCTTTTTTCATATCTTTTAGATAGAGTTTTCTTAACTTTGTTAGCAGAAGTTATGTCTTGTAATTTAGACATCAACATTTTTGTTGTTTGTAACGTTTCTTTTTTTCCAAGGGTAATTATTTTATCTGCTTGTGGTTTTAAAAATTTAGCTTTTGGAAGTGTAGTAGTGATCTGTTCATATTTTATTAAAGAGTTTAACATGTTCTTTAAAAGTGCTTTTCTATGTTCGGAGGTTCGATTGAGCTTCTTATTAGCCATTCCATGTCGCATTAAATTATTTCCTCTAACTTTTTAGACATTTCAACAATGTTATCTGGTGGCCAATTAGGTATTTCCATACCTAAATATAGTGACATTCCAGTTAAAACTTCTTTAATTTCATTAAGGGATTTTCTTCCAAAATTTGGGGTTCTTAACATTTCACCTTCTGATTTTTGAACTAAATCACCAATATAAATAATATTATCATTTTTAAGGCAGTTCATTGAACGTACTGAAAGCTCCAATTCATCAACTTTCCTTAATAAATTTTTATTAAACTCTGGCTCTGAAGAAACTTCTTTAACCGCAACTTCTTGAGGCTCATCAAAGTTCACAAACATATTTAGTTGATCCTGAAATATTCTAGCTGAATAAGCTACGGCATCTTCAGCAGAAATAGAACCATTTGTTTCAACTTCCATTATTAGTTTATCATAATCTAGAGCTTTGCCCTCTCTTGCGGTGCTTATTGAATAAGATACTTTCTTAACTGGACTATATAAAGAATCTATTGCGATTAAGCCCAGAGGTGGTTCTTCAGGTTTATTCATAACAGCGGGGACATAACCTTTTCCAGTACTGACATTCATCTCCATATGGAAGTTAGTATTTTCATCTAAATTACAAATAACCAAGTCAGGATTTAGTATTTCAATATCTGTAACTGGTATAATATCTGAAGCTTTAATCTCTCCTGGACCTTTTGCATCTAAAACTAGTTTTTTGGTTCCTTCAGAAGTTGATTTTAGGGCTAATGATTTAACATTTAATACTATATCTGTAACATCTTCCCTAACACCTTTAATTGATGTGAATTCATGTAAAACCCCATCTATCTGAATAGAAGTTACTGCTGCTCCTCTTATCGATGATAATAATATTCTTCTTAACGAATTTCCTAGCGTTAAACCATAACCTTTCTCCAAAGGTTCTGCTATAATTTTTGCGTGAGTTTTATCTTCACTAAGATTAACATCTAATTTAGATGGTCTAATTAATGATTTCCAATTTTTTATATTTACGTCTAAGCTTTCCATTTAAACTCTCCTTTTTTTTGGTGGTCGTGTTCCGTTGTGTGGCATTGGTGTTGTATCTTTTATTGATAAAATTTTAAAACCTTTTGCTTGTAATGCTCTTAATGCTGTTTCTCTTCCAGAACCTGGTCCTTTAACTTCTACTGATAATGTTTTCATACCAAATTCCAAAGCTTTAGAAGCGGCAGAATCAGCAGCAATTTGTGCTGCATAAGGTGTAGATTTTCTAGAGCCTTTAAATCCTTTTTGTCCAGCTGAAGCCCAAGAAATAACATTACCATTTAGATCTGCAATTGAAATTATTGTATTATTAAATGTAGATTGAACATATGCAATACCATTGAGTATATTTTTTTTTATTTTTTTC
>Ga0307986_10002079_pt1 | contig 14378 bp, 12 predicted proteins | sample EllFjometageno82_FD_203170 | JGI IMG/M metagenome (GOLD analysis project Ga0307986, IMG submission 203170) | Marine microbial communities from Ellis Fjord, Antarctic Ocean - #82 | ecosystem: Environmental > Aquatic > Marine > Unclassified | place: Southern Ocean | collected 2014-10-09
TAGGGATATACATATGATTGTAGACTGAAAAGCCTTTTGCTCCCCACTTTACAGTTGCATCAAAATAAGGGGACTTACGTACTTGAGTGCCAAAACTAAATTCTTTTTTCATTATTTTCCCCATTGAGGTTAGGCCTATTAACGGTATAAATTATCGGCAGATAATACACTTTCTGGAAAAAAATTGCTAGATTTCCCTTCTAAATTGGGGATTAATTTATAACATTTAATTTACGAGTAAGCTCAGAAAGAATTTCCGGACCATCAGCTCTCAAAATTACAATCTCCTCTAGTCTGACACCAAACTTACCTTGAAGATAGATGCCAGGTTCAATTGAGAACACCATGCCTTCATCAAGAATTACTTCGGATGTTGCAGTTATATAGGGTGGTTCATGAATGTCAATACCAAGCCCATGACCTAAGCGGTGAACAAAAAATTCTCCATAACCCGCTTCAGTAATGACATCTCTTGCAGCCGCGTCAACATCTTTTGCCATCACGCCTGGTTTTGCAGTAACCATGGCGGCTTGAACAGCGCGCTCAACAATAGCATGAATCTCTAGATAGCCTTCTGGCGGCTCACCAAGGACCGACATTCGAGTCATATCACTTGGAAATGTTCCTTTTCTTCCGCCAATATCTATCAAGATGGCATCCCCATACTCAACTTTTCTATCGCCCGTGTGGTGGTGAGGGAATGCTCCATTTGGCCCTGAGCCGACAATGCAAAATTGAGGTTTTGCGCCTTCAGAGATAAAGTGATTGTTTATTGCTTCTCCAATTTCAAGCTCAGTTACCCCTTCTTTAATTGCTGCAAAGCCAGCTTGCATTGCGCGGTCATCGATTAATGCATTTTCTTTAAGGTTGATAAACTCTGTCTGATCTTTTCGCATCCTTAAGGCGCCAATTGTAGATCCAGTAAATTCATATGTTGGACTTGGCAGTGCCTCAATAACAATTAAAGCAAAGTGAGAGCGCATCGCCTCATCTATAGCAATGTGTTTTGCGGTGCTTTCACCAATGTATAAAAGTGCTTCTTTAAGAGCTTGATCTGGGCCATTTTCATCCTTCCAGCTATTAATGGCTATATCACTTCTCTTTCTCGCATCCTCTGCATTTACTGATGGCATCAAAAATGCCTCTTTTTCTTTTCCTATTAAAAGCATGCAGGGCCTTTCATCTGGATATGGGTTGAAGCCTAATAACCAGTTCATGTGAGTTCCAGGGCCAAGAACCACTAAGTCAACGTTGTTGTCTTTCATTCTAACTCTTAGCGAGTCTATTTTATTTTGCATAAATTCTCCATAATCTGATCTGTACCTAATAAAAAAATTATAAGCCTTAACTAGGCCTCTTTTAGGCCATAAACTTTTCTCGCTACTTCTGGCGTTATGAGTTCATTTCTAAGATCTTCTTTTACCAGCGCTTGGTCTCTAGATTTTGGGTCTCCCAATCCACCCCCATTTCCAGTAACAACTCTAATGATGTCGTCTTTTTTAAGGCTTAACCCTGAAACAAATGCAAACCTTTCGCTTTTTCCGTTTACAGGCAGATGTTCAACATAGTTTGATGATCCTTCGTTGCCACCATCAAGAGACCAAGCAGGAAATTTTGATCTTGTGTATCCAGCTGTTAAGTATCCATCTTCAGCACGAATCCTGTAGTCCATAACAATTCCCCTACCACCAGTGTATTTACCTTCTCCACCTGGCTCAGTATTAAGGGATAGTTGATCAACCCAAAGTCCGTTTCTTGATTCATTAATTTCAGCAGGGCAGTTATAGGTTTCTCCATGAAACCCACTAAACATAGCATGATTTCCATCTGACCCATCTCTTCCTCCCCAGCCTCCCACTTGAGCTTCAATTATAGTATATTGACGGCCCGTATCTGGATGGGTGCCTCCAATAAACGTACCACAAACCGAGGCAAAATGACCAGCAGACAATCTTTCAGGCATATACTTAGCCAGACATCTCCACATAATGTCGTAAACTCTAAGCTCTACTTCATAATAAAATCCTACTGGAGCTGGCTCTTGTGCATCAAACACCGTTCCAGGCGTAGTAATGAGTTTTATAGGTCTAAAAGAGCCACCGTTACATGGCGAGTAAGGATCAGTCATTGATTTAAAAATCATTTGAGCAGAAACCATTACTCCATCCCGAGTTGTATTGACAGGGGAAGAAAGCTGGGCTGGATTATCTCTTAGGTCGACAGTGAATAGGTCGTCACTAATTGTTATTTTAACATTATAAAAACTACCATCATCTTGCTCCTCTGAAAGCTCAAAAACTCCTTTAGGTAATTTTGATAGCTCATTTCTAGAAGCTTTCTCACCAAAGTCCATAAAGTCCACCATTGCTTTCTCAAAAACATTGGCGCCATATTTTTTAGCTATCTCTTGAAGTCGCTTAGCTCCAATTCTAACAGCTGCTATTTGAGCCCAAACATCTCCATGTATTGTTTCTGGCATTCTAGAGTTGACTATAAGAATATCCATAACGGCTTGAATAGTTTGGCCTTTGCTAATGACCTTTATAGCTGGTAATCTTATCCCTTCTTGAAAAATTTCAGTTGCGTCACCTGTTAGTGATCCTGGAGCCATTCCACCAACATCAGAATTATGTGCAATGTCTGCAGTCCAAGCTATAAGCTTTCCATCAGAAAAAACTGGCATTATCAGGACAATATCATTCAAATGTGTAACACCACCATAATAGGGGTCATTAGTTATAAATACATCTCCTTCTTGAATATCTCCAGGCTTATTGAATTTCTTAATTATCACTTTAACTGATTTATCAAGAACGCCAACAAATGCAGGTATTCCTGCTCCAGATGAGGCAATTTCACCCTCTGCATCCATTATTCCGGTGCCCATATCTAAAACCTCATAAATGATTGAGCTCATGGCTGTTTTTTGTATTGAAGCAAACATTTCGTCAGCTGTGGCTTGAAGTGAGCTTTGAATAATTTCAAGAGTAATGGGATCGTATTCTATTTCATTTTTCATTTTTATCTCCTTAAAGAGCAGCTATATAAAGCCACTATAACTATACTTCTATATGTATATTAGCGTAACCATCAATATACACTTTATTATTTGGGTGAATTACAGTAGTTGAGCCAGAATCTTCAATGATTGCTGGTCCAACAAACTCCATACCCGGTAATAGTTTGTCGCCATCATAAAGAGTAGCCTGGTGAATTCCTTCTAGAGCATAATCAACTTCTCGTTCGCCCTTTCTAGCTACAGACTCATTAATTCCCTGATTTGGGAGCTCTTTCATAGTTAGCTTGCCAACTTCAGATGTCGCAACAACATGAATTCCAACTAATTCAACTCCTACCTCAAGACGATACGTATATTCATGTTCATAAGTCTTATGAAAATCAGCTTCGATTAAACTTATTTGCTCGTCTGAAATTACACCTCCAGAGAGCCTTACCTCTGTTGTGTGCTCCTGGTCTTTGTATCGAAAATTACCATAACGAGTAAATGTTATGCTTGTCCTGTCTAGCCCCTCTGACTCAAATTGTTCTATTGCTTGAGATTCAACAGTTGAAAAGGCAGCCTCTATACTGACGCCAGACCCCGCAATTAGGTCTACTAGATGGGTTATAAAATAGTCTCTTCTTAAGTCAGACATCATCATACCCCACGCAGAAAAAACTGAAGCAGCAGCAGGAATGACAACTTTTTTGACTCCTAATTCTTGGGCTAATGCTACTGCATGCATCCCGCCTCCACCTCCAAATGCAACCAGTACAAAATCTCGAGGATCAAACCCTCTATTAAGAGATACAAGCTTTAATGCGTTAATCATGTTATTGTTTGCAATGCGAATAATGCCTCTAGCGGCCTCGATTTGGCTGACTCTTAACTTTTCTCCAACTTTGCTTAAGGCGGAATTTGAAGCCTTCATATCTGCCTTAATAGAGCCTCCACAAAAGTAGTCACTATTTATACGTCCCATTACTAAGTTGGCATCAGTAGTGGTAGCTTCAATGCCACCTTTGCCGTAAGCTGCTGGACCTGGTATAGCTCCAGATGATTGAGGTCCAACATGGAGTTTACTAAACTCATCAACCCATGCGATAGAACCACCTCCATTTCCTATTTCAACTAAATCTACAACAGGAACCATAATCGGATAACCCGCACTTTTTCTATCTCTTTCAATCCAGTAGTTGGTCATAATGCGAACTTGACCATTCTCAATGAGTGAGCATTTTGCAGTTGTTCCTCCGATATCTAAAGCCAAGACATTTGGCTCATTAATTAACTTACCTAGCTCTGCCGCACCCCAAAAACCAGATGCTGGGCCAGATTCAACCATTGTAATAGGGGTACGAGCTACTGATTCTAAAGAGTCCACTCCACAATTTGACTGCATAATATATGGACTTCCTTTAAAACCTTTGTCTTTTAAGCCGCTAGCAAGTTTTCTTAAGTATTTTTCTGCCGATGGCTGGACATATGCTGAAAGAACCGTAGTGCTTGTTCTTTCATATTCTCGCCACTCTCTGGTAATCTGATGAGAAGCAACTGTTGCAACTTCAGGCCATAATTGTTTTATTTTAGTTATTACCATTTTCTCATGGTCAAAGTTGGCATAACTATGTAAGAAACAAACAGCAACTGCTTCGACACCATTATCTCTAAAACTATCAAGAATTTTTGGCAGTAATGACATATCTAAAGGCTCACTTTCTTCACCTCGATAACTCATTCTTCCAGGTAATTCTCTACGCAAATATCTTGGAACAAATGGCTCAGGCTTCTGATAGTGTAAATTAAAAAAGTCTGGCCTGTTGCCACGAGCAATTTCAAGGCTATCACGAAATCCCTTGGTTGTTATTAAGCCAACCTTGACGCCTTTTCTTTCTGTAATTGAATTAATAACAACGGTAGTTCCATGTGCCAAAAAATCAACCTCGGAAGGGTCTACCCGTCCTTTTTCTAGAACATTTAAAACACCGGTTTCAAAATCTGGAGGAGTTGTATCGGTCTTTGCGGTAACAATTGAATGTTTCCCTGTTTCTGTATCAGTTTTGAAGCATACAAGGTCAGTAAATGTTCCACCAACATCTGTTGCTACGCGAATAGTATTTTTTTTCATTATTATTTCTCCTTATTTTCTTCAAGCTTATGTAACAAAAAACAGACAATCGCAGGCAGTTGTATCCCATTAAATGATGCAATTCGTTGATTCGTATAGTAGCCCTCTTCATGTAGACAATTTAAAGTGCCAAGTAATTTTTCACCTAGAAAAATGGGGACATTCACTACAGATTCACATCCAAGATTGTTAATTAGCTTATAGTCATCAAAAACCTTTGAGATTTCTTTTATTGTGTTAGCGACAAAGACATTACCTTTTGTGATCACTTCTTCAGTCCAAGGGCTTTCCTCTATATCCTTTACTCCAGAAATAGGGTAATCATTTGGCATATTTGAATAAATTCTCTGAGCTTTCCCAGAAGCTATGTCAAAAGTTGTTAATGTGAATAACCGGACACCTATATTATTCTCTACCAATTGGTGTAAAGCATTAAGAGCATCGATTGATCGCCCATCTGAGTTTGAAAGTGTCAGTAAAAAATCTGGTTTTTCAGTCATAGTATCATTCCTTTTCTTTGATTTGGTTAAGTAGTTGGATTTCATCTTCGGAAATAACTGGGATAGCTGATAGTAGTCTTTTTGTATAAGAATGTACAGGTTTACTGAATAACTCATTTACACCATTCAATTCAACTAATTTACCTTCTTTAAATACGGCAACATAATCAGCAATATTTCGAACTACTGCAAGGTCATGAGTTATAAATAAGAAGCTTAAACTACGCTTTTTTCTTAATTTTTGAAGTAAAGAAAGAACCCTTGACTGAACCAGCACATCAAGTGAAGATGTAGGCTCATCAAGGACAACTAACTCAGGAGCACATGCTAATGCTCTAGCAATAGCTACACGCTGGAGTTGTCCACCAGACATTGTCGATGGATATCGTTTAGAATAATTTGACGTCAGCCCTACTTCGGTCAGTAATTCGCTTACACGATTGTTTCGTTCATTAGCATGTCCAATTCGATGAACATCTAATGGTAGTCGCAAAGACTCTCCAATAGATCTACTGGGGTTTATCGAAGATAAGGGGTTTTGTTGTACAAACTGAATATCTTTACGGTGACTAAGTAATCTCTTTGAAGGGAGTGTGCTTCCTTTAAACGAAATTTCACCATCCGATTGAGGGTATATTCCCATAATAATATTTGCAAGTGTGCTTTTTCCTGAGCCAGACTCTCCAACAATTGCAAGACACTCGCCTTTGTTAAGATCAAGTGAAACCTGTTGTAAAGCCTGTATCTCGTAATCACCAAGACTAAACGATTTACTCACATTTTTTATTGATAATAGTGGTTTGCTCATTGCCCTATTTCTCGATCTTTGTGATGAAATGCAGGTTGCTTAAATAAAGAGCTATCATCTGAAGCATCAAAAAAGCTTTTACTGGTAATTTTAGGCACTGCATTCATTAATGCTTTTGTATAAGGATGTTTAGTGTTTTCAAAAATTGAGCTAGTCGAGCCTGACTCAACTATACGGCCTTTGTAAATAACATAAACTCTATCTGCAAATTGATGTACAACGCCAAGATTGTGTGAAATAAACAATACGGCTGTGTTGTTTTTCTTTACTAAATTATGCATCAATTTCAAAGTTTGTGCTTGCACTGTTACATCTAATGCAGTACCTGGCTCGTCTGCAATTAATAATGCAGGCTTATTTGCCAATGCCAATGCAATCATAACTCTTTGGTTCATTCCGCCAGAAAGTTGAAAGGGGTATGATTCAAGAACTCTTTTAAACTCCGTTATAGATACTTCCTCTAGTAATTTACTGGCTTTTATTAAAGCAAGCTTCTTACTAATATTATGAGTACCACGGTTTAGAATCTCATGAAAAATTGTTCCAATTTTATAGACTGGATTCATGGATGAAGTTGGGTCTTGGAATATCATTGATATCTCTCTTCCGCGCAAAGATTCTATTTGGTTTCCTGTGGCTGCCTCAAGTTCTATGCCTCTAAATCTCACAGAGCCTTTTACTATAGCGCCTTTTTGACTCTGTAAAAGCCCTAATATAATCCTTGCTATTACAGATTTTCCTGATCCTGACTCACCAACTAATGCAACACGCTCACCACGACTAATAGATAAATTAATATTATCTAGAACATCAACTGTTTCTGTAAGGCCTTGAAAACTTAAACTTAAATTTTGAATGTCTAAGAGTGAATCGCTCATGAGTCAGTATCCATCATATCTCTCAACGCATCCCCAACAAGATTAAACCCAAATACTATAATCAAAATTGCCAAACCAGGAAAAACTGTCAGCCACCATGAATCGGGTAAATACCGTGCTCCTTCAGCAACCATTGAGCCTAAATCTGGAGTAGGGGCTTGAACACCGAGCCCTAAAAATGACAAAGAAGATACAATTAGAATAACAAAACCAAAGTCTAGCGTCATCTTTGTAATTATTGCATGAGTACAGTTTGGCAAAATTTCTCGGAACATTATGTGCCATCTTGATGCACCAACAACTTCAGCAGCCACTACATATCCTTCTTCTTTCTCTGATCTTGTAAGGTTATAGATAAGTCTAGTATACCAAGGCCACCACATAGCAGTTACTGCAAGCATTCCATTTAAAATGGTTGGCTCAAGTAGGCCCATAACTGCCATTGCAAGAACCAATGGGGGAATAGAAAGAAAAACGTCTGTTATTCTCATCAGCACAAAATCCAACTTTCCACCAGAATATCCAGCCAAAAGACCCATAAACACACCAATTGGAACTGAGATAATTAACACAACAACACCTAGCATTATAGAAATTCTAAAGGCGTAGATAATTCTCGTGAATAAATCACGACCAACTAAATCTGTACCCATAATGTTTGTCAAATTTGGTGCTTGATTGAAATTAGAAAAATCGACCACTGCACCTTTATGTAATGGAAATGGAGTAATAAAATCAGCGAAAATGGCGGAACCAAACACAAGTGAGATAAGCAGTAGCCCCATAAACGAAAGTGGATTCGCTAATAAAATTTTAATCTTAAGTTTCATTTAGGCCTTTGTGAGTATCGAATTCGTGGATTTAGAAAAGCAATTAAAAGATCAACAATGATATTTACCAGTACAAAAGTTAAAGAGATAATTAGGACAGTTCCAACAATTGCATTGAGGTCTTTACGTAAAATAACTGCAACGCCATAGCGAGAGAGTCCTGGCCATGCAAAAACTGCTTCAACCAAAAATGCATTACCAAGCATGGCAGCAAAATCCAATCCAATAATTGTTAAGGAAGGAATTAAGGACGGTTTAAAAGCGTAGCGTGAAGCAATTCGAAATGGAGAAACCCCATAAGCACGCATCATCTCTATGTAAGGCTTATTATAAGTTTCAATCATATTGGCACGAGTAAGTCGTGCGGCTTGTCCAATACCTGATAGAGACAGTGCAAATGCAGGTAAAAATATATGCCAAAAAGCGTTAAAAAATGCATCAATATTTCCATCTATGAGTGTATCAATAAGCAAAAATCCTGTTACTGCTTTTATCACATAAGTATCTTCTATCCTTCCAGCTACAGGGAATATCGGTAAAAAGTAAGCAAATAATAGCATCAAGATAACTGCCCAAACAAAGCTTGGAGCTGATACACCTAAAAGTGAAACAACTCGAAGTAAATTATCGATAAATTGACCTTTATATCGTGCAGAGATCATTCCAAGTGGAAGCCCTATGCAGATCATCATAATTCCAGCAACAATAACAAGTTCAAGAGTTGCGGGGAGAAACTGTGCAATATCAGTTGTAACAGGTCGATTTGTATAGAGAGAGACCCCCAAGTCTCCTTGAGAAATATCTCGCACAAAGTAACCGTACTGTAGATAAATTGGATCGTTTAAGTGTAAAGTCTCACGTAAGATTTCCACTTGCTCAACAGTTGCATTCGGACCTAGAGCTATTCTTGCTGGATCTCCGGGTATTAATCTAGCAATTGCAAAGATAAGCATTGATACACCAATTAATACTATTAGTGCTAGGCTTATACGTTGAACAATTAAACGCAGAATTGATGACATAATTTATAAAACGGAAAGCAACTGGGCGAAATAAAGCGCCCAGTTGCGTGGTTTACTTTCTGATTAATCCTTAACAGACATTAAGCGGAAGCTAAAGCCCATGCCATCAAGTCCAAATGCATCTGCAGGATTCGTCAACGCTGGAGCGCTAACACGATTACTTGCTGCAAATATCGATTGACGATCAAATGCATAAACAGAAGCCGCAATTGCCATTAAACGATTGTTAAGCCCTGCATACACTTGTTCACGTTTCGATGCGCTTGTAACACTTCTACCAGCATCTAACAACACATCAACAGCAGCATCATCAAGGTATTCTGGGGATTGCCAAGTTCCCGGGTTTGAGGAATGATACATACCATAAATCAATGTATCCGGATCTCCTGTTACAGCGTTAACAAAAAGCTGAGAAACGTGTGGGGTATTTTCAGGTTTTGAAACCTGTTCTGCAAATAACGCCCAAGGTAGTTTTTTGATTTCACCTTTAAAGCCCAACTCGGTAAAATTAGCTAACATTAGCAATGCAATACGCTCTTCTAAAGCAACTTCAGCTATCCATGAAAGCTCAAGAGTATGATCACCGGCATCATATTTACAATTTGCCAAATGTTGTTTAGCAGCAGCCATATCCTGTTTAAGTTCTTGACCTACAGGGTTTGATCCAAACATTCCAACTGGTATCGCTCCTGTAGCAGCTCTTCCAGATGAAACCTCGTCATTTATCGCGATCATCTTAACTACGGATTCATAATCAAATGCGTTGGCAAGAGCTAAACGACAATTTACATCGTCCAATGGCGCTTTGGTGGTATTCAACTTAAGATAAAAAGCTCCTGTTCCAGATTCAGAAAACAATTGGGCTCCTTCTTTTGCTAAAGCCCCCATTACTTCTGGTGGTAGCCACTGTGAAGAAATGTCATGCTTTCCTTGTGCAATCAATGTACGAACTGTTGCCGCTTCTAATCCATAACGCAAGCGAACAGTATTTGGTGCATCGCTTGCAACCCCTAAAAAGTAAGTAGAAGACTTTTCCATTACAGTTTCTTCTAGTGGGTTGTGAGCTGTGACTCTATAGGCACCAGATCCTGCACTATTTTGTGATAGGTAGGCCTGACCCCAGTCACCCATTTCACCATCACCATCAGCTAGGTTCTTCATTACTAATTTCTTGTCAATAATTGGTAAGCGAACCAAAGAGGATATAAACGGTGCATATGTTTTAGATAAATTGAACTGCACGGTACTATTATCAATTGCAGTTGCTGAATCAACTACTGTAAAGAGGTAAGATAGTCCACTACCTAGGGCTTTCATTCTATCTAACGAAAACACAACATCTTCAGCAGTGAATAAATTTCCACTTTGGAATTTCACATCCTTGCGAAGAGCAAAAGTATAAGTATTGCCATCTTGAGACCAGCTTGTTGCCAAGTGAGGCGCACTACCAGGACCGCCCTGAACAGGCAAAATCAAAGTATCGTAAACGTTAAACATTAGTATTGAGTCGGCATAGTCTGATGCCTTACCCGGATCAAGTTCACCTACTGCAACCTCGTCTATTCTCAACGTTCCGCCCGCACTAGCCTGAACGGAATAACCAAGCAATGCAACCAATATCGCTAAAAGCGATATTTTGAATTTTTGGTAAAATTTCATTTCATTTCTCCTTTATTATTAATATAGTTTAGATTTGTCTAAAGAATCCATCTAAACACCTTTATGCCCAACATTTAAGTTGGGAATCTTTTTTAAAGATTGTTTGTCACCAAACACGTCCATTGTGCAAACATGTAAAATTGTTGTTATCTTATCTGTATGATTCCATGCTGAATGTTCACGTGATGAATCAAAATGAATTGAATCACCTGTCTCAAGTGTTGTTTCTTCACCCTCAATAATGATATTAAGAGAGCCGTCTAGAATGTAAAAAAACTCTTCGCCTTCATGTTGTATTGACTCTGATTTATGTCCAGGCAGTTCATGCATAATCACGCTATTTATTACGCTTCCTGGAAAAGAAGTAGAAAGGCGCTCATAACTGAGCCCCTTGTGGTTTAAAGAATATTGGGCTCGCTTTCTATTGCGAGTATAAATTGAGTCATCATGTGGTTGACTAAAAAAATGGGAAATATCAGTTTCAAGTGTTTTTGCAATCGAGGCAAGTGAGGAAAGCGAAGGTGACACAAGATCACGCTCAACTTGTGAAATAAAACCGACGGATAAACCAGCCTTATCAGCAACATCCTTCAAGGATAAATTCAATGCTTTACGATGTTGTCGTAATGCGCTACCGAGCTTATGATTGCCTTCAGAATCGGCCTCTACTGTATTACTATTTAGAGTCATATCTAGTATAAATTATTTTAGTTAGTATTAATATATTATCATATTCATACTAACTAATTGCAATAATTTTACATATACTAAAATAATTTAAAAATAATTATAGTATATGTAAAAATAATTATGATACGGTTGTTACCTTTTATAGTAATTGTAGATAGAGAGTAAAAAACAGTAAAGTCCAAATTTCGTTTGATGTGTGAGGGAGATATTATTAATAGTTAGCCGAGTTCAATGAGCCCACGTACCTTCCAAAGTCTGAATAAATATGCGAATCTTCCAGTACTCATAAAAATTACTTAACAATCTTTAAGTAACCTTTAATGTATAAAGAAGAAGGCTTCTAAACTATAATTTATAAATTAATTTAGGAAAAATAAAATGCCTTAGATTAAACTTTGGCAGATTTTTCAAATACGCCCTTCATCAAGAGCTATACAAGCAACCTGAGATTTTCCAAAAGTATCCATAACAGGTTCAGATATTGTGCAACTCTTATTGGCATGTTGACAACGAGGGTTAAATGCGCATCCATTTGGAGGGTCAATAGGAGAGGGGAGCTCCCCTGTTAATTTAATGCGTTGTCGTTTATTTTCGATATTAGTGCTAGGAGTTGCTGACAATAGCGCTTGAGTATATGGATGTTTTGGATCATTAAAGATTACATCGCTTGGGCCTTGTTCAACAGGTTTGCCTAAATACATTACTAATACTTCATCTGCAATATGACGAACAATGCTTAGGTCATGAGAAATAAAAACATAAGCAAGTCCTAATTCATTTTGAAGCTCTACTAATAGATTAATTACTTGGGCTTGAATCGATACATCAAGTGCAGATACTGGCTCATCAAGGACCACCACTTTAGGTTTAAGAATTAGCGCCCTTGCTATTGCAATTCTCTGTCTCTGACCACCAGAGAACATATGAGGATATCGATGAAAATGTTCATCCCTTAAGCCTACTAGGCTCATCATTTCCAATGCTTTTTGCTTTCTTTCAGTACTTCTAAGGCTGGTGTTTATTAATAGAGGCTCTTGTAATATATCGCCTACTTTTTGGCGTGGGTTTAGAGATCCAAATGGGTCTTGAAAAACCATTTGAACAGTCTGTCGCAGCTGTTTTGTTATGGATTTATTTTGAGTGCTTCCCATGTCGATACCATCTATACTTAACTGTCCTGATGTTGGCTCTTCAATCGTAGTTAGGAGACGAGCCAAGGTAGACTTGCCGCAACCTGATTCACCAACTACTGCAAGAGTTTGACCCTCGTAAAGATCAAAACCAACACCGGACAACGCCTTTAAGTTTTTTGAAGATTGTAGGAGCCCCTCATTAATTGTGTAGTGCTTATGAAGGTCTCTGGCCTTGATGAGTCTTTTTGCCACTATTCAGTCTCCAGATTTATGGCTTTGGGTTTTTTAGATTTTGAAAGATCTAACGGGAAGTGACATAATATCCCATCGTTGAGTGGAGCCTTTTCTTGGCTACAGAGGTCTTCAGCATAATCGCATCGAGGGCTAAATAAGCATCCTTTAGGTCTATCCATTTGCCCTGGAACAACACCTGGTATTGCGTTGAGAAGTTTGTCTTGAGCTCTCTCAGGCAGTGCGTTTAGAAGAGCTTCAGAGTATGGGTGCTTAGGATGTTCAAACAACTCCTTGACCTTTCTCTGCTCAACCTGTTGACCCGCATAAAGGACAATGACACGCTCAGCAGTTTCTGCCACCACCGCCATATCATGAGTAATTAGGACCAAAGCCATTCCGTGACTTTGCTGAAGTTCGATTAATAGCTCTAATATCTGTGCTTGAATTGTCACATCTAGGGCTGTTGTTGGTTCATCAGCAATTAATAATTTGGGCTTACAGGCTATCATCATTGCAATCATAACCCTTTGACACATTCCGCCAGATAGTTGATGAGGATATGAGTTAAGCCTGCTTTCAGCTGCAGGGATGCCAACTTGATTTAACAAATCTATGGCTTGTTTGTTATAACTTTTGCGCTTGCCACCAAAGTGTTGGCATAAAACTTCTGTTATTTGATAGCCAACTGTGAAACAAGGATTAAGGCTTGTCATAGGTTCCTGAAAAATCATACTAATATCTTTACCAATAATTTTTCGTCTTTGTTTATCAGTCATATTAAGTAGATCTTGACCATCAAAACTTATTTGATCAGCGGTTACTGTTGAGGTCCAGGGCAAAAGACCCATAAGCGCTAACATCCCAACTGATTTTCCAGAGCCAGACTCACCAACGATGGCGACAATCTCTCCCTCATCAATTGTTAAATTAATTCCGTCAACTGCCCTTAAAGAGCCAGTTGCAGTTGCAAAATCAACAGTTAAATTTATAATTTCTAATAACGCCATTTTCTATGATCTCTTAAGTTTTGGATCGAGTGCATCTCGGAGGCCATCACCCACCAAATTAATTGCCAGGACAGCTAACAAGATGGCAATACCTGGAAAGGTAACAGTCCATGGTGCACTCATAATTAAATCTCTATTTTCCGCAATTAAAGTTCCCCATTCTGGGATTGGGGCTTGAGCTCCCATGCCCAAAAATCCCAATGCTGCAGTATCAAGAATCGCCGTTGAGAAGCTTAAGGTTCCTTGAACAATTATGGGCGCCATGCAGTTGGGAAGAATACTTATAAACATTAAGCGAGCTGGGCCAGCTCCAGCAACCTTGCTTGCAGTAACGTAATCACGGTTTAATTCAATTAGTGTTGAGGCCCTTGTTAATCGAACAAAGGATGGTGTGTAGGTAATTGCAATTGCAACCATAGCATTTAGAAGGCCTGGGCCTAGTATTGCTACTAGAACTAGAGCCAGTAAGAGTCCTGGAACAGCCATAA